>Ga0209489_104142_pt1 | contig 27097 bp, 9 predicted proteins | sample SiratrowhiteBW_FD_187527 | JGI IMG/M metagenome (GOLD analysis project Ga0209489, IMG submission 187527) | Root nodule microbial communities of legume samples collected from California, USA - Siratro white BW (SPAdes) (version 2) | ecosystem: Host-associated > Plants > Roots > Nodule | place: USA... | reverse complement strand
AAAAAAAAAAAAAAAAAAAAAAAAAAAAAAAAAAAAAAAAAAAAAAAAGAGATAGAAATAATGTCGGTGAGCCACGATGGTATCTCATGAGTGCTTGTTGCTTGGGTTATGCGGAATGCAAGAATGGAAAAATTAAAGAAAGACAATGTCACTCATGAGTAGAGAATGTTTGCTCCTGAAGCATGTATTAAACAAGCGCACTCTACGCTGCTGCACAAAACTTCCCATTTACGATACACTTACAATAACACTGTTTCTATTAAACTATTTTCCCCGTAAGTAAATTAATATAATTAAGATGCAGTGAGAAATAACAGAGACTAGTAAGTAGAACCCACCTCCATTATCAACTTAGAAAGCACCCCACTGCCACTGCCCGCAAATAAGCTAATCACACAACAAACACTTCACAACAATAACAGCAACAACACTAATAAAATATTCGACCCCGCAAATAAAATAATGAACTTCCACAACTACAACAGCTGGAGTAGGAATTCAGCCAAATTAAATACTCATAAAACAACAATGCCAATTCTACCAAACAAAGAATATTCAATTCCAGTATGAACACAACCGAGAGAAGCCGGAAAGGCAAGAGCAAATTGAACATAGTGTTCCCAGATTATAACAATCAAATTGCATTGCATAATAATTACAATTAAGCAGCAAAGAAGAAAAGGAATTAGGTATGTGTTAGATAAGAACAAGATCGTACCGTGAAGTAGAGCAGACAAGCTGCCGGCAGACATGTAATCGTAAACGAGCAATTTCTCGTCCTTGGAGAAGTAAAAGGCTCTGAGAGGCACCACATTCTCGTGCTTAATCTTCCCGAGAACCTCCATTTGCAACTCGAACTCTTTCTTCGTCACCACAACATCCTTCAGCCTCTTCACCACCACCGTCGTACCTTCCTCCAGCACCGCCTTGTACGAAGTCCCCACGCTACCCTTCCCCAACACCTCCGCCGAAGCCCTCAACAAATCCTCCAAATCGAAACTGTATATCCCCCCTTCGAAGAACACCAGCTTGTTCCTCTCCGCCTCCGCCGAACCCCCGGTAATATCCTCCTTCGACGACGACGTCCCCGCCTCAACCGGCACCGCACGCGCCGCCGCCACAGGCTTCGGCGGTTTCGCCGGCTGCCGGCGTCGCCTCCGGAGGCACAGCAACAGCAGCAGCAGCAGCAACGCCGCGGCGAGAACGGACCCGACGACGATTGCGACAATGGCGCCCGTGGAGAGCTTCTTGGACTTCTTATGCGTCGTGGCCGGGGTTGAATTGGAGGAGGGAGACGGCGCCGGAGCGGGGAAGAAGGGGTTGCAGGCCTTCAACGGCGGGCCACAGAGATCTAAGTTTTCGGCGAATGAGGACTCGGGGAAAGAGGACAGCGTCTCCGGAATGGAACCGTTGAGGCGGTTGTAGGAAACGTTGAAGTTCACAAGCTTGGCAGTGATGCTAGGGATTTTTCCAGAGAAGCTGTTGTGTTCGAGGAAGAGGCCAGTGAGGTGGGTTAAGTTGTTGACGGAGAAAGGGATTTGGCCGCTGAAGTTGTTGGAGGAGAGATCCAAGCGAGTGAGTCGAGTGAGGCGAGTCAGACTCGGAGGGAACTCACCGGAGAACTGGTTCTTCTGGAGGTAGAGGTTGCGGAGGAAGGTGAGGTTTGAGAAATCGCTCGGGATCTCGCCGGTGAGGGCGTTGGAGCGGAGACTGAGGATCCGAAGCTGGGAGAGGCGACCGATTGTGGCGGGTGGGACGGGACCCACGAGGCCGACGGCGGGTAAACGGAGCGAATATACGAAGGAGCGTGAGTCGTCGCATTTGACACCCACCCAGTCGCATGCGGAAGCGGAAGCGTTCCATTGGAGGCGGTTGGAGTGTGGGGTTTGGGAGAGGAAAGCAAGGAGCGCTTGCTTGTCCTGAGTCGGCTCCGAGTTGACTCTGACATGGGAACTCAGTTGGAGGAGGAAAACGATAATTGTGAACAACTCCATTGGGTGAGGTTTCAGGAATCCGAATTAGAGAAGAAGAAGAAGATGGAGGGAAATATGGCACTGTTTATCCGGCGAAACACCATAAGAAAAAGAGTAGTGGGAATTGTGTGAGTGGAGTTTGGGAAAGAGTAGAAGGTATCATGTTTTTTTTAGTATAAATAGAAGAAACAAGGTATCATGTTCTTTAAATATGTACTCTAATGTAATGTAATGTGATGTATCACACTATCACGAGCTTCAAAGCTAAAAAAAAAAAATAAAACACTCTCGCTGCCGCTGGTCCAAAAACTCCTTACGTTTCAGTTTTTACAAGGCTGTTTTCACCGCTTCCACCACATCGCACGCGCTTCTGTCCTGCGTGGTGTTTCTAATTTATTTACTTTTTATTTTCAACTTATTAATTAATTGATAAAAGCGAAGAGAGGAAGAAAAGTTGCCAATGGGCCAACGATTGCTTTAATCTTTATTTTAGGAGGCAAAACAAAAGGACAAAATAGAACAAAGAGGGGGTTTTGTCGCTGATATGTTATAGGTTAGAGGCACATGTGAGATAAGATTTTGGAATGGTTAAAAGTTTTACCATGGGCCAGCAGGGAAGGTGTAAACTTGTGAGAAGATTTGTGATTTGTGGAATGGAATGGGTTGGTTTTGGTTTTTGGTCCACACCATCTATGGCGTGGCTAAATGAAGGAAATGTGGGCCTGGTTTTTGATGGGGCAGTTTAGGTCCGTGAAAAGGTACTCGGCTTCAGGAATTGGCTTCTCACCATATTAGCAGTTCTTAATGCAGCTCTTCATAAATTGATAGATAGATAGATATACTAATGTTGTGCTAGTTTTGAATGAACGTTGAATCTTTGACGTGCTGAAATGGACGGTGATCAACCATTTTGATTACAATTGATTGAAATTAATTGGGAAATGGACAGTTACGCTTTACTTTGCTTTGACCACAACATAACAATATCACTGAAATGCGGTCCTATTAAATCCTCCCTCTATTATCATTAATTTATTAATTTATACGTTAACTCTCACCTTTCGTACGCGTCCCATAAACTCTCTAATTAATATTATTACATATTTTCTCTCTCTAACCTAAATCAACTCTCTTTTTCTAAATAAAGAAAACAAACTTAATTTAAATCAAGAGACAAAATATTATTTAGTGGATATAATTTTACAATTTCTTAAATATAAAACAAAACATTTAACAAAATTCTCTTTATTTTATTCCCAGGAAAAATTGATAGAAAATCTTGGAAGAATTTTTATTCTACTATTGTATTTACTGTAAAAATTATTATCTATTTTAATATTTTAGTATGTTCTTACTTGGGTTTTATATCTGTATTTCTTAAAGTTCTCATGTAAGATTTTAAAATAATAATTTTATTCTAATAAAATAACTATGGGATTATTTATTTTACTCCCTTTTATTTCAATGCCACACAATAAGTCCATACATATAAGTTAAATAAATATTAAATTCAAAGTAAAGATATAACTGATAAAAAAATATTAGAGACAACTTATAAATAGATATAAAAATCATTTAAAAACTCAATAACTGAAAAGGAACACAGAATAACAGCACAATAATAATACACTAAACGGATATTAAAAATGTCGGTCAACCCCTAAAATAATAAGTTACAACGTTCCTTTGAGATGTTCTATTTCAAAAAACCATTCTATGAAGAAAAACAGGTGTTTTTAATTGCACATTTAAAGAAGTTACAAGATGTTCTTTCATCATTTATTTCTTCCAGTTTTACTAAAGTCCCAAGTAAAGAAGACGTTTTGATGAAGAAAAAATTAGGTATTTTTAAGTGCACGTTATAGAAATTCTCAAATAGTCTTTTATGATTTATTTCTACAAGCTTCTTTAGTCACATATTTCTTCAAATTTTACTGAAGTTTCAAATAAAGAAGTCATCTTTTTAAGAAAAAAAATTAGGCCTTTTCAATGGCATATTAAAGAAACTGTAAAATACTCTTTCATCATTTATTTCTTCAAGTTTGAATAAAGAAGTCATTCCATGAAGGAAAATTGAGTTTTTTTTTTTTAACTGATTATTAAAGAAGGTCTAAAATATTCTTTAGTCATTTACTTCTCTAAGTTGTACTTTTTAAAGTTGGAATGCTTAATTTATTTATTTTTTATAATATTCCTTATAACCATGGTCGTTTTATGGAAAGTAATCAATTTTTTTAGACAATGTCAGTTATTTATTGTAAAACAATAGTAAAAAAAGGTACTTGAAGTGTATTTTAAAAAGATTTATATGAAGAATATTTTAGCATAAGTCACTGCTTTTAGATTGACTGCAGTAAAAGATTTTAATGTATATATATGAATTGAATATAATAACTTGGGTTTGATAGTAGTGAACTAAGGTGAGTTGTATCTCCTCATCTTCTTACTTATAAATGTGGTTTTATGAAAATTATATTAGTATTGTTTAACTAACATTTTTGTTTAAAGTAACTTTTAAGAATACTATGTCATGCATAACATAATTTTCTTAAAAAAAATTAACTAGCTATTCAACCTTAATTCATTATGCCTTTAGGTTCTTAAATTTTTTTTTTATGAATATAATGTGATATAATATTTATAACATTGGTGAATTAGGTAATTAAAAGATGCATTCTTTTATAATAGGATTCTTTTTAGAAAAAGAATTTGAATAATGATGGAACAATTAAAAAATGCATTGTAGTAGATCATTATGTTGCTATCTCTCCATCAACCTAATCATAGGATAGAATTAGTGTTGATCTTTCGTTAATCTAATCTACATTATTTTAGTCTCAAGACATGAAGTTAGTGACCTCCTAACTCTTCACTGGTTGGTATTTTAATATGATCAAAGTTATCAATAAAACCTTTAAGATTTCATTAAATTTGTTCTATCAAAACTTATCACACTAAATACAAGTTGTACCTCTCCTGAATACTAAATAACTTATCAACATATCTCAATAAATTATGGATATCAATCTCTAATTTTACTTGGTCTCACATATTGGCAGTGCATTATAGACATGAATTATTAACTTTATTCAATTTCAGATCACTTACTTAACTTCAGATCACTTACTTCAAAATATAAAAATGTAAATATTTAATAATATTTTAGTTTTTCATCTTTACATATGATAAAAAAGCACTCAACAAATCGGATTAACTTTTACTAAAGTAAAAAATTCTTATATAAACAAAAATATAACTAAAAATAACGTAGTTTTATTTTATTTCGCTCAAGTAAAAATTTCATAGCTAAAACAAAATTTTGACACTAGAATAAAATTCCATTGTTAATTTGTTATTACCGAAAATTTACACTACCTAAACTTTTATTTAAATGAAAAGCTCGAAACCTGAAAATTAGTTTTTATTTCATTAATGTGACTCTTTCTTAACATTTTTTCTCCAGTATATCAATTCATGTTTTGGTGGTTTGCTTTTATATGATTGTTCTTTTAAAAAATAAAATAAAATAAAATATACATGAACTCGATTAGCCGCAGAACCATTTTGATTAATCAGAATGATAATGATGAGAAACATTAGTTTAAATTCTTATTTTGACTTACATATTCAATCGGAGTAGGGTGTGTAAAGCTTTATTTTTTCAAGAATACAACTAATAAACTAAATAACAAAATAATGAGAATATGCAAATAGCATAGAATTACATTAATGGTGCCGGCAATGGAATAACAGTGGACTTAGTCCCAGTCATCAACCCACACATCCCGTATTATTATTATTTTTTGTTTTTTCATGTGTTCTACATTTGTTCTTCAAGCAATGCCATGTGGAACTATGGATATGATAATAATTTATATGTCTACCTGTACATGCACTGTAAGTTATTAGAATAAGATGACTTTAGGTTTATCTTTTGACATATGTCAAATGAATCACACTACATAAATAAAAAATAAAAAAGTTGAGTTTTTCAAATTGACGAGAAAATGTCTTGCTTAATAATTTATCACACTTTGTTATAAACTCGTCTAAATCCCTTATACAAAACTCTGTCGCATGTACAACATTTTTTTTTACATTGTTGATGTTGTACAATAAATCTTTTACTCAAAAGTTAATCAGATGTCATTTTATATATATACTCAAAACACACAATACAAATTTAACATATTCATATTGTGGAAGTCCTTTGTCTGATGGTGTAGGCAAATGTTCAGAGAAACCCTCTTGATATACTCTTGTAGCCATAATGCAAAGTATAAACATACACAAATTCTCATATACAAGGTTGGTACTTAAAATGATGAAGCATAATGCTCCAAGACAAGTATAACAGCTTAATGTGCTACAAAATTATTATTGAAGATTTTTTTTCCTTAAAACTTACTTGATAACATATTTTGTTACTTCATAAAGAGTTGTCATCATTTTGAATTGAACACTTCCTTTTTTCCCAACAAAAAAATCATTAAATTACTTAATGTTCTTCACTTGTAGACCCTATATTATTTTAAATAAGTTTGTTTTAACTTACCCAATAAATTTTCTTTTCATCACCTTTGCTATATCTCATAAAGATTCTATTTTATATCTCCATAAATTTTATAATTACCATATTAAGTATCTTGAAAAAAGATAGAAAAGATTAAAGTAAATCCATCCACGTCGAATTTAAGAAACATAGCTTCCCTATTCAAAACAGTACTTTATGTTCTTGTTGACAATTTCTTTAAGAATCTTTTAATAATTGGATTTCATGTCTCTTCCCTCCTTGGATTTGCTCTAATCTAATATTCAAAATTACAAAGGAGAATGACAAATATTAGTATATTATATTTCAAAATACGAAACTATCAGCATTGACACGGACAGTGTAAAATAAAATAGTAATAAAACAAATTGTCAATAAATAAAACTTATCATTCTTTTTTAAATAATATACAAATAGGTAAGGAAGATAAAAATAAAAAAATGTAATATATATATATATATATATATATATATACGCGTGTCTTTTTATGTTTAAAAAATAATTACTACTAAAAATACATATATATTAATATTTTGTTTATTGATAAGTCTATTAATAAGTTAATAAGAAAAGAAAATTACGCTACACCATCTCACAATCTAACTTGTGATTTTCCTTTTCTTTTTTACTTTTTTTATAAGTTGACTTTTCTCACTCTCTCCACTCACTCCCTAATTTCCCCAATTTCTATAGTTTTTTTTTTCCTTCTAACAAGTATTCCTTTATAAGCATTATATCCTATTACAGTATAATAATATTATCATATGCTAAAACGTAATGTTGTTTTAACGTTGAGGTTTATTTTATCCTTTTTAACTAGTTTAAATAATTTTTTTTCATATTCCAATACCCTGCATTTATGTCTTTTTTACAATGTATTTTGGTGTTCAATTTAAATCAAATTTAATTATTATTAATAGTATTATCCTATTACAGTATTTTAATATTATCCTATTATCATAAAAACGTAATATTGTTTTAACGGTCGAGGTTTATTTTATCCTTTTTTTAACTTGTTTAAATAATTCTTTTTTCATATTCCAATACCCTGCATTTATGTCTTTTTTACAATGTATTTTGATGTTCAATTTAAACCAAATTTAATTATTATTAATCATCTAGTATTAAATCTTAAAAAATTAATAAAAATAACGTCACAATTGAATATGATTGTAGAAAGTGTTAATTTGTGTGGATTGTGATTTTATAAAAATTGAACTAGACTTTTAAATTATATTTTTTCTAACAGGTTAGTATTTATATAATTTTTGGGTCATAAGTATATTATTTTTCGCAATTTCATGATTTTATTTCGGGCATAAAATTCACCTCAGCCCAAACGGGATAAATATATATCTTGTGACTTAATTTTTATCTATTTGTAATTGCGGTGTTATTTTTAAGAGACAATCTCTTAACATAACTCTTAAATAGTCGAAACAAAATTTTATTTTAACCATAGTGAATAATTTAGAAAATATCGCAACTTGATTATCATAATTTAAAGACAACAAATGAACTCATCTGTAGATATTATTTAAATTTGTCTTGATTTTAATGGAGAATTTCCATTTGGATTGGGTATAAATAATATTTCACTTTTTAAATTAAGTATGGAGATATAGATGAGTATGTACATATTCGCTCCATCCTCGTCTCAATACTCATCATCGTTTTTATTTTAAATTATTAAAATATTTTTAACTTATTAGATAACCTAAAAAATTTATATTAACTTTTTTTTATTTTTAATTTTGTAATTTATTTTTAATCATATATTTGATTATTTATACTCTTTTATATAATTATTTAGCTTTTATCCATTTGTTATTAAATACTTTTTATCTAATACTTATTATTATAATTTATTTCTTAAAAAATATGTATTCTTTTGACATTAAATACATAATAATAACATGTTTTCTTTATAGTGATTTTTATTTTTTATAAAAAATTATTTAACTAATATTTTAAATAATCAATCGGTCAAGATAAACATGAATACAAATATTTGTTCCTCGGACAAGAATGAGACAAAGAAATTCTTAAATATAATAATGGAAAAAGAAATAAAGATAAATTTTCATTTTAGAACAAAAATGAGATAGTAAAACTTGCAATTGTCTCGCCTCCTTCATGTTCATGAAGAAGGTATTTGATCATTATATATTATTGATTGTTCTTTAAATTTATGCTGGTAAAAAGGAAATAAATAAATAATTGAGAAATTAATGAAAAAGGAATTTTTTTTTATAAGAAATAAATATGATGTATTATTTTTGTTCTTTGTTGACAATTTTCTTAAAACTTTTTTAATAATTTAATTTCATATCTCTTTCCTACTTGGATTTGCTCCAATCAATATTCCAAAATTACAAATGAGAATCACAAATATTAGTATATTGTTATATTTTGAGGTACGAAACTATCAACATTCACACGGACAGTGTAAAATAAAATAGTAATAAAAAAAATAATTGTAGAAAAAATAAAACTTATCATTCTTATTTAAAAAATATATAAATATATATATATAAAATAAAAATATAAAATAAAATAAAAATATAAATATATATATATATATATATATATATATATATATATATATATATGTGTTTTTATATTTTTAAAAATATTTTAATAATTTGTTTATTGACAATTCTATTAATAAGTTAATAAGAAAATTGACGTTACACCATCTCATACAGATGATAAATAAATTCATCTATATAGATATTATTTGAACATTTATTAATTTTAATGTAGAGTTTTTACTTAAACTGGATATTATGATTTTTTAAATTGGGTAAAGGAACAAAGATACTCATTTCTGTCTCCATGTATGTTGTTAAGAAAATTGAAAAAAAGAATATCGAAAAAATCGCATAAAAACAAGAACTGACTCAAAATTCAAATAAGGCAATGACATCACCTTTCACCCAAAACCTGAAGGTATTAGATTTGTGAATCTTCTTTCTTATATGTTACTCAAGAATCTCATTTCTATTAAATGTGAGACTTATATTCATATTTTGATACCTAACACTTGATACTCATCATTCTCTTCATAGTCATTCTTATTTTAAATTACTAAAATATTTTTAATTTATTACATTCTCTTCATAATCATTCTTATTTTAAATTACTAAGACATTTTTAATTTATTAGATAACTTAAAAAACTTATATTAACTTTTGTTTTATACTTTATTTCATAATTTACTTTTAGATCATATATTTGATTATTTATACTATTTTATATAATTATTAAACTTTTATCAAATTGTTATTAAATACTTTCATTTGGTATTTATAATTATAATTTATTTCTTATACTGATATTAAAGAAAATAAATATATCATTTTAACATTAAATACTTGATAATAACATGTTTTCTTTATAATATTTTTTATTTTTTTATAAAAATTTATTTAATTAATATTTGAAATAGTCAATGTTCGAAAATAGGCATGGATACGTTATTTGACGAAACAAGAATGAGAAAAAAAAATCATACTCATTAAATCATTAAATATGAGAATGAAGAATGGAAACAAGGATAAATTTTTATTTTAGAAGGAAGATGAGATAGTAAAACTTGCAACTCTCACCTCCTACAATATTGTTAAGAAGGTATTTGATAATTATATATTATTAATTGTCCTTTAAATTTATGATGGTAAAAAGGAATTAAATGAAAAATAAAAATGAATGAAAAAATAATTTTTATAAGAAATAAATAAGATGTATTCTTTATTATTAAATTTTTATTTATTAAAATTAATATTATTTTTAAATCTTATTATTATTATTATTATTATTATAAAAGAGTAAAAACAAACAAAAATCCATTTAAAATAAATTATAGTCATAAAAATATTTATTTCTTCCTAATTTAGCAACATAATTGTTACATTTTTAATCATTTCTTTAGAGTGGAAAATTCAGTTTCCTCTCATTTATTTCTTTCTTCTTTTTTCACACAACCTACCACTCATTTTCCATACATTCATCCTTTCCACCGTTCATTTCGAACTATTCCTTAACGTGATTGACATTTGAGAGAGCTCAATGGCCATCATTTTGCTTCAAGCAATTGGAAATCTAAAATTATTCTTAACACAGAGCTATAATCAAGACTTGAACTCTTGGGTAAAAATACTTACTTTACAAAATATTCAGATTGTCTACTATAAAAGTAAAGTTAAATATTAACAACAGAGATGAAAAATCAATGCTGATCTGAATAATCCATGTATTAAAGGTAAAGTGAGACTTACTAAACTGGAGTTTGAAAAAAAAAAAAAATCTAGCCCAATAACCTAGATTCAGCTTCTTAAACAATTCTAAAAAAATCAGTCAAATTATAGCTTGAACTTCATTAATTATTTTAAATTACACGAATTAATAAATTAATTGTTTTTATCCGAAAGATTTAAACCATGTAATGAATAAACAGGGTGAACTAAAGATTTAACTTTTATCTATTTTTATTCAAGACCAATGAGATTGAACATGGAGTAAGTTGAACTAACAAATTTTAATTCAAAAGAAACTCAAACTAGAATTAACCAATGATAAGTTGAAGAACAGTACAAGTATCTTTTTCTTGTAATCACAAATTTGAATAGAGGGCAAGTGGTAGGTCATGTTATATTCCAAATTACTTGAATATTGAGCATGCCATGATTGACATTAATATAGCTCAAGATTCAATTAATATCATTCATGGCCCAATTGGCCCTCCAAACAATGAATAGTGGCACTTCCTTCTTCTCACCCTTAACTCATTTTTTCGCATCCAAAATGAATGACCAATGTTAATACACACATGGCTTCAATTAATAAGATTTAAGATAAAAGGTTCATACATTATTTTTTGTGACTTCCATTTTTGGATAAAGGTCACAGATGCTTCCGTTTGGAGCTAAAGTAGAGTATTTATGCGAAGTTGCAATTCTGCACGTTTGCGTTGGCGATTCTAAAACGGTACCCAATAATGGCAAAGTCATGTTTTTGACACACAACTATTCCTTTGGTCGTTTTCATCTTAGATCTATTTCCATTAGAAGGTCTCATTATTATACTTAATTTACTTTTTTATAATGTAAACATTTATTTATGAAACTTTTAATTCTAAAATAATTAGTAACGAGTCCCAAAAATAAATGTTTCTACCATGTCCTATACAATTACACATATATATACACGATGTATAAAAAATGTTATGTATTCAAATAAATATAATCCTATAATAATAATAATAACTTTTAATCTATTAGATAAAGGAATAATAGAAAAAGTAGGATATAAATGAAGTTGATATTGTAATTGTTTTGGTATATTAAATAATATCACGAATAAATTTAAAATACATCAAATTAAATGTAATGATTGATTCTAATAATATTATTTTAATAAATTTAAAATTAGAATATTAACATTACTGTAAAGATAATTCTAAAGAAAAATTTTTATTATTATTTCTTTAAACTTTGAATCAATGACTTATTTTAATATATTAAATAATTTTACATTACTTATCAATTAAGATAAATGATAAGTTAAATATTTATTCTTCTCTAAATCTAATGAGACGCCTTAAAATAATTGTAAGGATCCAAATTTTAAAATAAATAATATTTATATAATAATAAATCCTAATGATATTATGGAAACAATAATTATGCATAATATTTATAATGGTCCAAATTTGTAATGGAAAGGCTTTTAAAATCTATCTACTTAATATGAATGCTAATCATTAATACTAAAGTGCCATAGATATATTCTTCATCACCAAACATAAAAAAAATATTGACGAGATAATTCTTTTGAAATTGTTATTGTAAATTTGAAAGTTAACCTTTATTATAAAGTTATTCTTAACACTAAGGGATTATTTGGTTGGAAATCTGCTGTAACTATAAAAATATGTGAAAAGATCGCCTCTCGAGGAAAAAAATAATAAAATTATGAAAACTAGAGAAATTTTCTTTCTTCGCATAAGTAAAGGATTTGCATATAAAGATAAGTAAACATAATAAAATATTTATTATATAATAAATATATATCATAATAAATATATTATTATATTAAATATATATTATATTGTTTATTTAATTAATTCTTATTATGAATTTAGTTATATTTATATTATAATATAATATAACATAATAATAATAAATTTATAAAATAATAATAAAAGTAAGATAATTATAAAAAATCAATAATATTAATGTTAAAAACTAAATATAATAATAAAATAATTACAAAGTAATAATAACAAAAATAAAACTTATATTAACAAAATAAAAAATTAATAATATTATTAATATTAATAATAATAATTTTATTACATCATTCACAAATTGGCATAAACTTTCTTTTTATTTCTTATCATCTTTCTTAATTCAAACACATATATACTTTCCTTTCAAATCATCTATTTTTCATCCTCTAATTCACATACAATATAAAAGTTTTATAAGTTACTAGAAGAATTTTATCCAATAACCATTATAGAAAATGTTTAGGATTTATACTTTATCCAATAACTATTATAGAAAATGTTTAGGGTTTCAAGTATAAAGAAGAAAAATATAAAAATCTGAGATAAAGAATATTAAGCTCCTAACACGCTTAATTAAAAAACAATTAATTTTATATATCTCAACTGTGATTTTTGCAGAAAATAGACACTTCTATTTAAAAAGCTACAAATGAGTCATGGAATTCAAAACAATAAATAAAAATAATAATTAATGATGAGGGATGGTTAAAAAGCTACAACCTCTTTCGTCAAAAGTGTACAAAAGAAAGAATTGAGAAATTTCAACATTCTTAATCAAAGATGATGATAAATGATTAAGTGTGTTAATTAGGTGTCCCCTTGTTCTATATTTTATAAATCCTAATTTTTAATTAATATCATCTAATTTGTATTTTTTAAACAATTATAAGTATTATAATTTTCCATTTATTTTTTAATAGTTTGAATAGTTTTAGTGAATCTTTATGTTAATGATTAGTAGGTCTTAGAATCAACTACTTAGATTATTTTCTTTTAACAAGAGGTTAGGTTAATGGTACCTAGTCCTATTACCAATTAGTCCATTATAAATATCTTATGATTTGAATTTGATAGGGGTTATCAATTGAGTTATAATAGTATAGTTCTAATCTCTAAATTAATTATCCTTAATTACCTCAGCCTTTTAAAACATCTTAATGAATTAAAAGAATAATTATTTAAAAAATAGTTTTAAATATCAAAAAGAGTATTTTAAAAGACCATGTCCTGATGTTCATTTTTTATTAAACTTTTCGTCATTTTAAGTTTGTCATCACAGTTTCCTTTCTATTACGTCCTCCGATATTCCATTCATACTCCTCTCCCTTTTTATCATTTATAACCATCTTCTTTAGTCTCTCTCTCTATATATAATTGACTGCATTAGGAATATTGTGATTCGATATGTATGAAAAGAGACATGTTTTAAAGTCAAGAAAAACATTATTTCTTTGTTTTGGCGAAGCAACTACTTTAGTTTGTTGTCATTGATTTCTTCTTCACAATCATGAACGTCTTCAACATTTTGTTGAATATTTTTATCCTCGGATTCTTCAATTATCCTTCTTTCCATTGAATGATATTTTGGTATAAATTGACCATTTTTACCGATTTCATCAACTAACATTTGGCAATGAGGATAATGGTTGTTTTGCAAAACTTAAAAAAAAATAAAAAAAAAACTTAATTTCATTGACAAAAAATAACATAACCTTTCTTCCCCTTTACATTTTCATCTGTATATAATCACATGAAAACGCAACAAAACATAAAATTGGATGAACCAATTAAATTAAAATAATTCTATAAATTAAAAACTTTCGTTTATAACCAAAGACACGAATAAAAAATAAATTTATGGATAGAAGGACAATAAAAAATTCAACAAAAAAGTGATTCATATTAAATATATTTAAACAGATAACAACACTTGTTAATAATAAAATCAAGAGTCAAGGACAAAATAAATTCATTACAATATTAATAATACATTTATAGATATCACATTATGTAAAAACTCTTTTTATAAATTTCTTATTATTTAATATTTTAATCTATGTAACCCAAATTAAAAATGAAGTAAAAGAATTTTATATATCATAAGTTTTTATTTTATTTTATTTAAATATTGATGAATATATCAAAGTCAACACACCACTATGTGACTAAAACGGATATAATTCAACAAACTCACATGATATACCTATTCAAATTTATCCTTTAAATCCACATTATATATAATAATAATCATTAATAAAATAACATTTTTAACCTTTTTCAACTATTATATGCACATATACATAATATTTTAATACAAATCAATTTCATCCAATATTGCCATTCAAGCGAAAGTCAATACTTAAAAAGGAAGTTCATTTGCTTCGGTATGAAAAAAAAATGGCAAACGTCATCTTAAATTATAATTTTTAATGATTTGAAACTATAAAAAGACAAGATTATATCTCAATAATCCTACATAAATTAAATAGATTAAACTTGGGCAGTTTACATTAAAGAAATAAGCTATATATATCGAAGCCTGATATAATTAAACTCTTTTTATATGTATTATTTTCTTTTTAACATCTTAATAGAAGCAATTATTAGTCATTTTTAATTGTATTAAATGTATATATTCTCTAAAACTGAATTAGTCTATGCAGACTATTCATTCTCATTGGAATTTTGCACTTCTGAGTTATGATAATGAAATACAATGGCGAATGAGGAAGATAAGGTTTTGAATAAAGGCCTTAGATAGAAAACTTGTAAGAGTTTGTGTTGGATAGTATAGTAAATAAATTGATAACGATTCGTTAACAAACACACACATAAATTAAGAAATCACTTGTATCTGTATATCTTTTCCTACATTAAAAATAATGATAGGAAATTGGTAAAAAAAAAATTATATAATTTTATATTTTCACATTTTACATGTATGTAAAAGTGACATTATCAATTAATTAAAACAATTCTTAGTATACTTTTTAAGATCATTATCATACTTTTAAAAGTTAATCATATATATATATATATATATATATATATATATATATATTACCGTTTATCATTATTTATGGATTTTACTTCTTATATTTTTTAATATTTTGGCTTAATTGTAATTATGATCGATTTATATTTAACTTGGCTTAATTCTCAGTTCAATTATTTATAGTTTGAAAAAAGAAAAAAAAAGGAATTGGCTAAGGTCAAAGAATGTTTGTCCTATGATATCCATTGGTTTCCAGAACATCCTCAATGAAGCACCCCAAATTGTCATTCTAATGCTGAATGGAGTCGTAGTAGTAAATTCCCAAGTTCCAGAGCTCTGCTTTGTTTTCTGCCTTCGAAAATCAAAACTACACGCGACAGAATCCACACCCTTTTCAACTATAACCTCCAACACAGGCAGATCCTTACCCTGTTGCATCGAGCCATGGCTTCTATGTCTATCAACATTCTCAGAGACCATAGGGTAGGGGCGTATGATGCACTGCTTAAGCCCAGCTTTCGTACTCCCATCTGGAGGAAGTTTCGTAATTCCCATCTGGGTATGCTTGATCCGTGCTTCTTTGATTTTTCCCTCTCACTGAGTCTTTCTTTCCCTTGTTGATAAGCTTCGTATTCTTGTTTGTCTTTATAGAAGTGAAAGGCCACTTTTATCTGTCTGAGAGCGGAGGAAGCTGTGCAATTCGAAGCGACTTGCGAGGTCCAGTTGTTGCTATTGTAGAATTTCCTTTAACCCTTCAAGGGTATAGAAGAAGGTAATATTTTAACCCCTCTCTGATTCCAAAGTTAGTACATGCTTATGGTGTTCAGTTTATTGAAGAATGGTGTACAAGCTATTGGACCAGTGCCACTTGCTGTTGACTGTTCTGGATTTGAGGAATGGAATCGATACAGCCACACTACTTGCGGGCTATGATGAATTTGAAATTCTTTCCTGAGAAGCCAGATAGGTGTAGGCCCCCTAATTGTTAGAACCAAGAATCTGTTGGCTTATCTCAAAATAATTTGCGAAAGTCTGAAACTTTACAGCTATTACCTGAGATTATCTGGGGGAGCTTCTGTTTACCGTTATTGTGCGGTTGAAGTTCTGCAATCACGGGTTTAGGAAAGGTGGCAAATTGTTAAGTATTCCACGAAGGCAAGTGCTCTTCTTGCACGTGCATGGAATCATTGATTGAGTTTATTTGCAAGTAAAGATATGTGCCTTTGGCAAAAAGTTTTCGATTCTTTTATTTAAAGAAGGTATGAAGGAGAGGGGAAAAGAGGAAAACTGGAAAAGGCTAAACACAGTGAGTGGAAATAATAAACATTGTAGTAGCGCCTTTTTTGATATCTTGCTTTTCAGCTGATAATGATATCCGAGCAATTGAAGTTACACTAAATATCTTCTGATGAAAATGAAGGCATATTAGATTTTTCTTACTGGAAAAACGAAATGAGTCATATTGATTGTTCAGAGTCTTAATTCCTGTGTTACAGACAATAAACTGAGGGTTTTCAATGTACTACTTTATATTGAGCAAGATGGTCAATGTTTTTTCCTTCAACTCTCCATTGGATTTGAAAATTATTTACCTTCCATGACAGCACTAAGTTACTAGACCTCGGAACAAATTGTTTTATAGAGCCATGTAGAAGCGCTTAATGTGAAAAAAGGCTGGCAAATCTTGATATCCTGAATTTTCTTAAGAAAATAAATCTACAGAAGTATTTGCAGTGAATGATGAAACTACAATTTCTATGAAGAAGAAACAGCATACGCTTGTATTGAAAAGAAAAGAAAAAAAGAAACCGTGCTCCCTTTCACATTTCCAACAGTTGCTTTTATTGATGAGTTTTGGAATAACAATTTGCTAATGATTAACATATAAGCAGCATCTGGTGTAGGTAATCTTTTGATCTATTTTCAGGTGCTTCAACGTTGACTTTCTCATTCTTGATTTTAAGTGCTAGTGAATTATTTGTTGCTATGTTTAGGAACTCTCAAATATTTAACAAGGCTACTACAGACATATCTGGAGATATTCCTGAAAGTGCTGGTGAGCTGAGCCAGTATGAGAAAGTGATTGAAACCTTAACAATTCTTTTTCCTGTTTGGGTGAGTCTGATACTTCTTCAATATAGCATCTCAATTTTTCTATTTTCTTTATTGGTTTGTAGTTTGAGAGTTTGCTAACTTACATGGGCAGGTCATCTTGGGGGCCATTGTCGGCATTTGCAAGCCAACTGCTGTAATTACTCTGACTTTTTCAGCTATGTACATAATTAAGTGGAAATATGATTAACTGCTGTGAAGTTATGGCTCTATTCCAGGTAACTTGGTTGGAGAAGGATCTTTTTACTCTTGGCTTGGGTTTTCTCATGCTCTCTATGGGATTGACATTGACATTTGAGGATTTCAGACGGTGTTTTCGAAATCCATGGACTGTAAGGGACGATAACTGATGCTTAAAGGATTTTTTTTTTCCTTCTTTTAAATGTTCTTGGTTTTGTTTTTGCAGGTGGGTGTAGGGTTTCTTGCACAATATTTAATTAAACCCATGCTAGGCTTTGCCATTGTAATGGTATTTTTTGTTATTACCTGAGCTCTTCCATACTTCACTGTCCCTTTGCTTTGTTTAGATCAGCTCTTCAAACGTGTTACATTCATGAGATTGTTGTCAAAAACATTATGTCATGGTAATGATTAATTGATTATTTATATTACATTTGATATTATCTTTTGATTAGAGTTTTTTTTGTTTAATCAAAGAATTAAAATGTCTTTTTGATAATATGAAAATGATGATATTGGCCATGTATTGGTTGTTTGCCCCTTAATTCTGTTGTCAATAATATTGTAAGCTGAGACAAAGTCTATGCTATATTTCCAATATATTCTATATCTTTGACAAGGTTATTCTTAATGGACTGGCATAGTTATCTTTCGTGACAGGATTAAAATCAGAAGCCTAAGATTTTTTTTAAATATTATAAACATACAGGTGCCATGGAGCTTAATGTAAACTATGTGTGCTACTCCTTGATGTCATTTTTTGGTATGAATCCCATTTTTTATTTCTTTGAAGTAGAAACGATATACAACCTGGCTAAGAGTGGCAGATAATTATAGGCCTCTTAATCATGTAATTAAGGCTTTTATTTATTTGATTATTAGGCATCCCTCTCAATTTAGTATCTTATTAAGATATAAGATCAATGATAATTACCCTGAAGGCATCTGTAGCTTCCATGAATATGGGTGTAGGACTCAGTATAGGTATTTATTTATTTGGGTCAATTTGGGCATCTGCAGTTGCTTGTTCTGATTATGGTTAGAGGCTGTAGTTCAATACCTATGGTTGTTTGGTCTGTCACTTCTGTTTACTAGTCCTGTTATTGTTTATCTATCTGAAGAGTTTGTGCCTTATCTTATTATACTGGCTAGTGTATTATGCATCATAAGAACTAACATCAATATCTGATTCCCAGACTCTAAAACTTTCAGCTCCTCTTGCAACTGGTCTTATTCTGGTCTCATGTTGTCCTGGAGGTCAGGCATCAAATGTTGCAACATTCATATCCAAGGGAAATGTTGCACTATCTGTTCTCATGACAACGTATGTTTAACATGCATTCCCTTGTTTTTTATCTTTATAAATTATATTCTATGTTATGCTTGAAGATTAATATTTATACTCTGATTACTGTTTATTTTTATAAAATTTTGGTGATTTCTGTAATCTACATCCTCGCTCACTACTTATATTTGTAGAACATATTTTTTCTCCTGTCTCTCTACATATCTGTAAATTGTCATTTTAAATTGAAAAAATAGTTTTTTATTTGATTAAAGACTGATATCATACAAATATTCTGGAATTAACGAATACATTAGTAAGTGATACTAATTACTAATTTCTTATTTGGCAATTGCCTATTCGCTAAAATGTGAGTTTCTAGTCCTTGTTGAAATTACTTTCAAAAGGTGTGTTTTCTTACCACTTGAAAGGAGAAATGGAAGATTTCGGATTTATATGTTGCTCTAATCAGAGCCTCGTGATTTGTTCAATTTTGGCAGTTCAAGGCTAGAAACTTAGAATGCATTTTGAAACATGAAGAAGCTATGATGTCTCTGAATGCAAAGCAATTGAATCTAAATATCCTCTTTAAACAGCAAGATCTGAATGATACGAGAACAGTATGCAAGTACTAAATGCTTGACATGTTGGAATCATGTTATCCCTTAGATTTTATCATTTTTATTTGTATTTTTAGCTGCAATTAAATTATGTGGTGTATATTAATGATGTTTTAATTGAGAGAACAGTTTTTTTCAGAAGTTAGGTTTCAGAGATATTTGAAGATGTTATTTGCTGGTCTACAGGTGTTCAACTATTGGAGCCATTATAATGACCCCACTTCTTACAAAGCTTCTTGCTGGTCAACTCGTTCCAGTTGATGCTCTTGTAAGTTGTTGCTTGCCAATTTTTGGGCATGAAAGGAATGTCAAATAAAGTCTTCATTTAAATGATATGTAAAACCAGCTTCCTGTTGGCAAGCTGTTATAAAAATAAAGCACAGTTGACACTTTGACAATACTAATCACAGTTTCTCCTAATCATGTGAAAAGTAAAAATAGACACTGAATTTTGAATAGGATACCTTGTCATTCTTCAGTACATTCTCCATGGTTTTCTTTCTCTTGGATTTTCTCATAATTTCTATTGAACAGATCCTGTTTGTATCTTTTATTTTCACTTTGGAGTGAATCAGTAACTCTTTCTCTTTTGCAGGGCCTGGCTCTTAGTACCTTTCAGGTTGTTTTAGTCCCAACGGTTGTGGGAGGTAAGAGATGATGAATATTAATGTGAGTTCGTTGGTTTATATCATGCCTGTACTTTGGTTTACGGTTTCATTCCTAAAGATTAGGATGATTTGTAATATCTTTGCTTTATCTGGCAGTTTTGGCAAATGAGTATTTTCCTAAGTTCACTTCAAAGATAGTCATTGTGTGTCCTCTGATTGGAGTCGTTTTGACCACTCTCCTCTGTGCAAGCCCAGTAAGTTGACTAAGTTCTAGAAGATGAAGTTCGTCAAAAGTATTCTCCTCTAGCATTTTACTTCATTATAAATTATCACATATTGTTCTTGCTTTGAACTGAAATTTGACATGCATTAACTTTTCAGATTGGGCTAGTTTCTGATGTATTAAAAGCTCAAGGAGCACAATTAGTATTGCCAGTTGTTTTTCTACATGCTGCTGCATTTACTCTTGGTTATTGGATTTCAAGAATATCATTTGGCGAATCCACATCACGCACTATTTCTATAGAGTGTGGGATGCAGGTAAAACCTGTTCGTCATACCTCAATATCTCATTGTTTCTTAAATTATTTATCTGAGTTGCGTGCATTTCTTCCATCTGAAAAATGTATGAATCATTATACTTTTCCAGATGTGTCTTGCATTTGTTGAATTTGTATCAATTCTTCTGGAATTGACGCCTTAGCATACAGAAATGCATTCTTTTGTCTAACCTGGTAATGTTTTATGCATTATGATTTTTGTCTAACCTTATTTATTCTTTTGTCTTTTATCTGCAGAGCTCTGCTCTAGGCTTTTTACTTGCTCAGAAGCACTTTAAAAATCCCCTTGTGGCTGTTCCTTCTGCTGTCAGTGTTGTCTGCATGGCGGTACGATAGGATATTTGTTTTGTTTTGTTTTGTCTATTTCTTTTAAAAGGGTTGGTTTTAAACTTTTGACAACGAATATTTTTCACTGGTTCGTGCAGCTTGGTGGGAGTGCTCTTGCTGTGTTTTGGAGGAACAGACCAATTCCCCTTGATGACAAAGATGACTTCAAGGAATGAAAACCATTCACTATTATTATGTGGGAACATGTTAGAACATAAGGATTTAGGATGAGCTTACCACAATTTAAAACAGGGAGTGTCACAACAAATATGCCCCTTAGTTTGTGTAATATGTAATATTCCTTGGGGCTAATGTTTCTTTGTCCCTGTTGTGATTAGAACCAACGTGGATTGTGAATAGGATCCTCGTGAATCAATAACATCATGTGTGATGAAATTTTTCATAAACATGTAAGAAAAAAAAATAAAAATGTAAATCTAATTTTGGCTAAAATATATATTTTTTGCTTTTAAATAATTTAAACTATTAACTTTAGTTCCTATAAAAATTTAATGATTTTGTACATTAGTTTCTACATCTACCAAATGGTTGTTGGAAAATCAGCTATATATTAATTGACCATTGTTTGGTCGCGGTTGAAAGTGGGTAACTTAGTAAATTTTTATATGTTTTGATGAAAATAATTTATTCTAAGCAGTCGGTGAATATAAAAGGGTAAATGAATTATTTATATAATGTTTTTATAAAAAATTTAATTATATTTTGCAAATTAAAATATATTTTAAAGTAGTTATAAATTTTGTTTTTAATTCATTTTGAATATTTGGTGTTTTTTAAAAGATTAATTGTTTTAATTATTTAAGTTTTAATATTGGGCATTCGTTACTACAAGAGTCAACAATTTGCAATGTTATGACAACACATAATGTTTAATTTTTGTAAGATGTTACTTTAAGGTTTTTTTTTTTATCCAAAAAAATACCACCTGCAGTCTTAAAAAACTGCAAGAATCAATAACATTTATTTCATCAAATTTTTCTCTCTGGAACATGTTTTTTCCATAGTCAAAACAATATTACAGGGATCTAAGCTCTTGACTACATAGTTAAAAAAACAGAAATCACTATCACTTACAGTGAAAAATATCCACATAAATACAGTGATATATATTTTGTTGTATATACAAAGTGGATATAGTGGTATCACTATAAAGACAACTGTAATATTAATATATATATATATATATATATATATATATATAAAAGAAAAATATTACAAAGATCAATTATAATTTAATTGTATCACGACTTAGATATGTCAGATTTCGAACAACTCAGATAGGTTAGGTTTTGAGTCAAAAAGACTCAATTAGATTTCTATCACGTGTCTAAATCACTATACACATATTAAAGGAGTTTTAGAATTTATAAATATTTAAAAAATAAGATTTGAATAATATGGGATTTGAAATTCGTGAATCTGATTGTGATTATACATGGAGCTTCACTTTGAATATTGTGTATGTGATTATAAATGTAACTGTATTTTAAATATTATTTTAATCTCATACCTCATTAATGAGTGTTACGAGTTTTTAAGCCTATAAATAAAGTCTACTCTTACACTTCTACTTACCTTTTAATTGAATCTAAATTTGAATATGCATTTTGTTTGTTTTTTTTATAAGTCTCTAAATAAAGTTTACTTCTACTTTTCTACTTACTTTAAATTTAAATTTAAATTTGAATATACATTTTGTTTGTCTTCTTGTTATTTAAAGTTACTTAATATTAGAATAATCTTCTCTTAAATTTACTTTGTAGGATTTTCTTTAAAATTAACATCCTTCTTAAATTTCTTCTCTAAGAACTTTAAGGAAAATTTTAAAATTTAATTGAAGTTTTCTACAAACCTCTGAAAGTTTCCATGCTTATAATTAAAAACTCACAAACTAACATGTCATTATTGAATAGATGTCTAACTAATTCAATTCTATCATCTATCAATAATGAAGTTAATAAATTTCATCATTATATTTTCATATAATATATATATACTCATTTTTATTGATTTGAGTTCAGAAAACTAAATTAAAAATATTATTTTGAAACAAAACTAGTTTGTTAAGCATAATTTAATCCATTGAGGGGATTTAATTAGAAAATCATTTTACTACTTTCTAATTAAGATTCACTTTGAAAAATTTTATCCACAGACTAAATTTATCAATGTCTTTGAGGATATCAATAATTTGTTAAAATTATAAAAACTTGATTTTCTTGTATAAAGATTCATTAATATCAATGTCTCACATAATATATAAATAAGTTTGAGTGTTTCGGATAAAATTCGTCGAGCAAATTACACAAACTTAGTATATTTAGTATATTTGTACAAATTTTTAAACTATTTTCAGTTTCAAATTAACTATTTCGCTTATTCCATCTATGTAAGTGTATCAACTGAAAAATAGAAAATTTAATATGCATAACTAGAATAAATATTACTCAATATTTAATCATGTGGATAAAGTTCACGTATAAAACCAAAGATATCACCAAATTTAATTAAAATACCTCTAAATACCACATTAAAAATTTCAAAAAAAAATTATGCTCTATTCAAAACAAAAAGAAAAACTAAATAACGTTGCCTGATAGTTGTTTTATTTCAACTTAAAAAAATAAAGCTAAAAATATATATCTAAGACTTTTAAGGACTTAATGAAACACCATCAAACTAAATTAAAACATAATCAAACGTTGAATTAGTTGAAAATAAAAGTATTATTTTTCAACTTATAGTACCGGTCAAAATACTTATAATTACACCTGGATAAATTTAGAGTTGAAAGATTATAGAGTAAAAATATAAGTTTACTCTAAATGTAATTTTGATCAAATAAAATTGTTATATATTTTTATCATTTCATAGCTGAAAAGAATCAGAGAAATTTAAGAAGGAAGCTAGAGAGATAAAACATGCATGGAAGAAAGAAAAACTTAAGAAAATAGAAAAGAGGGAAAGAAAAAGAAAATAAGAAAAGAAAGAGAAAATGTTAAAAAAAAAAAGAAGGGGCCATGGTTCTGGTCTTTACTGATTACTTTATATAAATTCACCATTTGAATGAATAATTGAATGCAAAACAGCTTACTAAACTAAACCAAAATGTCTTCTCAAATCAAAATAACAACTCAAATAAACTTTTTAACTTCGATATTTGCAATAATCTTTCACAACTTAATCGTTCTTGATTTTGATGGACTTCTTTGCAATATTGATGTTATTTTACTTGAGCTCAAGAGAAAATCAAAATTTAGTAATTACTTTTTCTTAATTTGTACAAAAATTATCACGACTTATATTTTTTTCTTAACTTTTTTGTCTTGAAGTTTTTAGTGTTTAGTTTATCTTTCAAAAATCTAAAATGTTGCTTTTGTGGTTTTTGTTTTTAAATAAATATAAGTTAGAGTATTTTGTTATCTTTCACTTTATTTTTTTTGGAAGGCATTCGAGGTGAAGATAATTAGTCACATTTAGATCAACTTGGTGAGTGGGAGGAACAAATCATTCTCAATTATTTTTAAGTGTTTGACAATTGTTTTATTCTTTATATAACCACTTTATTGTGAGGTTTCTTTATTTATTTTTTAACACCAGCTACAACTTAAAGAATTAATGACAATGATCCAAATGCTAGAAGAGAGGGATGAAATACAAACAACATAAGAAAAGGGGGAAGAAAAATAAACAAGACACACCATTTCAAGAAACTAGTCAGAGACATTCATACTTAAAAGAAAAATATGATTATTATGGAGAAGAACCACTTTATCTCCAAAAACTAAACAAAAAAATAGTGGGAGATACCCTTAGAAAAACAATTATAAAAAATAATATTAAATTAAAAATTCCAAAGCAAAATTAATGTCAATGGACACTTAGTATCAGAATCAAAATGTGAATACATATTAAAGTGTTCTTTCATACACTTCCATATATTCTTCATGCACCTTGATAGCATAATTAAAATGATGAATGTGTCCTGTAAGTTAAACAATAGCCTAATCCCTTACTCTTTCACTTGGGTCGCATCTTCATTCTGTACTTTCATTGTTATGTTGCTTCCTCTGCATCATCCATGCGCTCTTCATCTCTATCATTACTTCATTCTTCATCCACCCTCTCTTTATTTATATTTGATTTACGATTTTTATTTGATTTGTATTGTTTAAAGATGAATTTGGAATATAGGTATGCGTTTGTATTTTTTTTTTTTTTCAGAAAATGAGTGTACCAAATTTTATAATCCAGTGAACACATTTTTTTTATTATATATACTGGATTGTAGAATTGGAAAAGTAATACTGAATCTAAAGTTACTTTGCAGATTTGACATTATGGTATGTATAATAAAAAGATTTGCAAATCGGATTAAAAGATAATTTCAAATTCGATATTAGATTTTAAATTCTATAATTTGATATGTAAAACATTATTTTACATATTTTATGTGAAAAAAGAAATACAGATACATCCACTATACATATTCAACTAAATCCATCTAAGAACAATCTAAACAAAAGTATATTATCTAAAGAAATTCACTTTCACTCACAGTCTTTAGAAGAACACAATGAGAAACCACAAAACAGTGGTTGTGACGTGCCGAGTGGAGGAAGTATAGAATTTCAGAGGAAAAAAAAAAGACGTGTCTAAAGTGAGGGGTGGGGTTAAAATATTTTTTACCTTTAGAAAAAAATTATCATTTTTATAATGTATGGAGGTGCATAATAATATATGGAGATGGAGAAGAAACACTCATACATATTTCTTATCTATGATTTACATGAAAGCAGGATTGATTTAAGACCCAAGCAAATAAAGCAAATGTTAGACATTTCAACAAAAATTAATGCTAATAAATTATTATAAAAAAATATTTAATTTTAAAATTATACTTAAAAATATTTTTTAATTAAAAATTTAAAATATCTGACTTTAAATTTATATCGTATTTTTAATGACTTTAAATATATATTGATACTGTAAATTATGTAATGAATAATATTTTTAAAACTTTCTTCTAGTAATTTAATAATATTTTTTTAAAAAAGACATTGAACAATTAACAAATCTTACATATTAAAACTTTAACCTTTTATCTTTATATTCTTTTTCCATCAATCATACTATCATATTGATTGACATGATTTGTTTATACATCATTTGATTCCCAAACTCTTTCACTTCACTCATCTCCTTCTTTTATTCACTTCTTCACTTGTCATATTTTTTTTTTGTCTCTTTCATTGGTTATTCCATATCATTATTTTAATTTGAGTGTTAGACCATTTTTCAATTTCAAATTTGTTTTATCACTTATAATGTGTACGTATGTTGTGTATCTCTATTTAGAGATTTAGAGCGGTAGATTAAGAAATTGGAGTTTATTGTTCGTTTTTGCTCTATTTTACTACATCAATATCAAGTAAAAATAATATGAGAATGATAAATTGATCTCAAAATTGTTTTATTTTCATTATTGTTTAATTAATTTTAAATTAATTCGTTTAAATTCAAGGAAGAACATTAGAAATTTATAATTTATAAATTAAATTTAAAGACTTATCAAAGGACATAACTGAAAGATAGAAGGAGATTTGATAGAAGAAGACTTGAGACTTCAAGACAGGATACTGCAATCAAGTTCATTGTTTTGGCAATCATATTTTATACTTTTAATTTAGTCTCATTTTGTATACTTATAAGTTATATTCAATTTTATATATATATATATATATATATATATATATATTTTATTTTTTTTTTTTATATAAATATAAATATA
>Ga0209489_104141_pt1 | contig 27111 bp, 11 predicted proteins | sample SiratrowhiteBW_FD_187527 | JGI IMG/M metagenome (GOLD analysis project Ga0209489, IMG submission 187527) | Root nodule microbial communities of legume samples collected from California, USA - Siratro white BW (SPAdes) (version 2) | ecosystem: Host-associated > Plants > Roots > Nodule | place... | reverse complement strand
TATATATATATATATATATATATATATATATATATATATATTATCGTTCTAGTATATGATTTAAAAAGTTTAATATTAATTGTACTCGTATCAAGATTTTCCATCAATATAAAGATAAATCCGTACAGCAATAATGTATACAAACTAAAAATCGACCTTTTAAAAGGAGATATTCTCCTTAGATTTCGAACTAGAAAAGTAAGACAATTTCATCAAGTGGTGGGATCTTAAAATCAATGTGATGTCGTTGTTCTGCATTGAATTCGTTCATTATTTTTTTCTTAATTTACACAAATTTTTATTTGTAAAGAAAACGACCAAATGGAAGCATGTCAAATGATTATAATATGAAAAACCATAAACACGATAACAAGGGAGAAAATAAATTATTATAATATGAAAAAACATAAACACATGATAAGGGAGAAAACAAATTAATCAAATAATAGTAATTGTCTTAATTTGATAAATTTCTCAAATTGGTGTAAACCTGAGATCTATTGGTAATGTGTAATTAAAATAAATGTAAATTTAATTTAATTTGAATAGAAGAGTGGTTACTGAGAAAAAAAGTTACATACTATGAATTTAGTTCTTAATATAGAAATAGATTTAGTTAGTAATAAATATAATTTAAAAACTAACAATAAATTTATTTAAAAAATTATATAATATTTTCAAATTTTTCATTTTAAATTTATTGCTAAATCTTAATTTTATTTTAAATTATTTTTATATTAGTAACTAAATTCAAATATTAAACTTAAACTTAATTTTGCTAAATATATTTTATTATTAAATTTTAATTTAATTTAATTTTTCTTTTCAAAATCAAATTTACTTTTATATATGAGATTAGTATGAGATTTATATATTGAACTAAATTAAAAATAAGTATGAGATTTATATATTGAACTAAATTAATAATAAGTCTGTCGGAAATAAATAAAAAAATGAATTTAAAAAAAAAAATACACTTTGGGAAATTTGCCTCTTAATTTCTTACAACGAAGACCCTATACTTAATTTAACGTCAAAGTTCCTTAATACGCAGTGATACAAAATGAAAATAAGAACAAAATTAAACATTTTTCTCTCATGGGCTAAAATTAATTTATGTTAAATTAAAATAAAAAAATTGGAGAAATTATTTTGTATATAGATTAAGATAGTCCATAAGAGAAGTTTTTTCATTTTATTTATATTTTTATTCTATATATTAGTTGGCAATGAGAGATTATCATGCAATATTTCTTGAATTATTAATCAATTTATGCATCATTTATACTTTGAACCTTTGCAATAGTTGTGATTGAAGACTTATGTTTCGATAAAGCCCAAAATTCAGCCGTTTTCTGCTTTGGGCCAGCCGAGGAATGTGAAACATGTAACATGTAACATGTCACATGTGAACTCATAAACTGACACAACACATATCCAAAAGTGCAAGAATGAAAAGAAAATACCAAATTAATACATAATAAAATCCATAACACAATACAACATAAAATCAAAGTATATGGTAGTAAAAAAAAAGTAATTTTTGTTCAAATGCTGATGCTAAGACATATATACTACTCAGACTCTAAAATCAATAAAAAGAAAAAACTAGTTAATCACAGTGAGCAGAAAGAGAAAAGTTCAGGGTGCAAAAATGAGCACGATTACAAAAACTGAAGCAAGCACCATGGAAGTAGAAACCCTAGAGCCAGGGCTATGAGAAGGTGGCAATGGTGAGAAAGCTTGTGGTGAAACTGTGCGCGGTGACATGACTTCCACCATCAATTTCTCCCCTTTCTGACACTGATCTTCAGTTCCACTGATGAAGTAGAACATCCCAGGGCTTTCAAGAATCACTGTGCTGTTTCCATCATCAAACATGTTGATGGGGCTGTTTGAGTCACAGTGAAAGTATTCCCATCTCTTCACATTCACAACTGAGTCATTCTGGTACTCAAAAACTGCACAACACAACAACAGTTAATGTAGCAGTTATTTTAGACAAAACATAAGACTAAATTTTTGAACATGGTTTAAACATTGTTACCCAAAGAGTCACCAACTTGAAACCTGTTGGTTGAAGCCCATTGATTGTAAAACGCAATGTCACTGGGGGGAGGTTCGTGCCAACCTAGGTGACCACCCACTTTGAATTCCCTAGCAGGGATTTTGGCTGGGCTATTTGTCACAGCCAACACAACACAGAGCACGCTCAAAAGGGAAGCCATGTTTGTGTTCATCTTAACTGAAATGCAAAAACCAATGGTTGTAACAAAATGCAACGTTTATTATATAAGATAGAGACATGCATGGACTAGTGGTGCTTTACGTGGGTGACGGTTTTTGGGTAGTTTTGATTTGAAGTGTTGGCAACAACGTGTGTGAAGTGTTGAGGATCAGTTCATGTTGGAATAAAATTGGACAATCATAACTTCACCTTATGCAATGCATATTATAAGTTCGTTCTCATATAAATTATGAAACACAACTTTTTATGTAATTGTTTTCTTCCTTGTTCTTTAAGGAGAAACTCAACGTGAAATTGTTGATATTCCATCTAATTCTATTGTTGTTTGAGATGTTAATCAAATGCTTCTAAAAGTTAATTAAATTACTAATCCGCCTTCCACCTTACACTTGGTCAATGTCAGCGACTAGTTTTCTTTCTGACTAACCACATGAACACTAACACAAAGTTTGATGTTATGGCCATAAATGTTTTAATGCTAAATGTTTTAATGTTAAAAATCATTCCTTTCCTCATATATGAATATTAGTGTATAGTGCCACTTCTCACATTTGTTGTTTTAAGGAATTATATCATTATTACACATTTACTCATCATTGTACTAATATGTTGTATTGGATTTATAATATATGTTAGAATATGTTTAAATAGTTAAATTGGTTTTGTAAGTTGTTAAACATATTGAATTATTTTATTTTTTTACATTTTTCACTTGAGTGTAATTTGTTACTTTAGTAATGAGTATTTGTTATTTGTTTATTTGTACAGGGCAATTTTGTTAAGTTACATCATACGTCCACGTAATGACTTTTGACTTGTGTTTAAAAGAGTTTAGTGTCATTATCTCTCTTATAGAACTATTTTTGTTTAAGAGATGATAAAATGAAAATTCTTCTCTTATTTAGTAAAAAAAAATAGGTCACTCAAGCGATAAAATCAGAAAATGCAATTAATGAATGAAGAATTTCTTAAGTAATAAATTTTAAATTTAACTCAACCTAAGATATGAAATAAAATTTAATGTTATATGTAATGATAATGATATTATTTTGATGAATATATATTATAACTAGTAAGCATGAATATATTATTTAATTATTAATGTATGGTATAAACATCAAGTTAAAGAATCTGATGAAATATATATGTTTAATGATACAAGATTCAATTAGATTAGAATATCATGTGATAAAGGTTAAAAGAGGCTTTTTTTTTATATTAAGTTGGAAGTGAGAAGTTACTCATATTTAACAAAATGCTTAGAAATTAATCTCTTATTTCAGATAGTTAGATAAGTTCTATGTCAAAGTTGATACTTTGTAAGGTAAATAAGGTATTATATCAGATATATTAATCTTTGAATTCAAACAATTTATTATTGTATATCTTTTTGTTGATGACATGCGTAACACTTTGAATGTTTGAAGAGAAACTTCTCATATATTATTTTTATATATTATTTGTAATTATATGTTAAATTGAAATATTTACGTTATGTTTGTGATTGTGATTATGTCATGATTGTGTTTTGATACATAAACACATTATTGTAGATATTCGGCAGTAGAAGGATATTTATAAATGATAGAGGATGTTTTATATTTATGTTTCACATGTATATATATTCGAAGTATTTAAAGTTCGTATAAACCGATATAATTGGAATGTTACATGAAGACTAATAATGTCACTTTAAGAGTTAGTGTGGATTAACTTCGTAGCTTCCTACTAAAGAAGCAACTTTTTCTTAATTAGAGTACTCCGATAACACTAAAATCCTAAAAAAAACAGAGTTTACATCAACAAGAATTTCTTAAAGGCTCATTAGTAAAATAGAAAGTTATGTGAAGAGTTAGAACATGCTTATCAATTCACCTAAACTAGCAACATTAGTAAAATACTGTCGTTAACCAAATAAATTTGGATTCTTGTTAAAGTTGAAAAAACTAAATTGATAAAATTAAACAATTGAATGTAGTTAAACATGCAAAATTAGCTACACAAGTACAATTTAAAATAGTTTTACATTATTCAATTTCCAAAGACACATTAACTTTTATAATAACTATTTTACAAATAATAAAATCCTTCATTCATTATGTAACAAAGTCCAAATTGCAATGCATGTAAAGGTCTAAAGGATACTACACAGTTCATGGTAAAAGGTATAAGATTGCTCATAACAATAGTATTGACATGTAATTATACACTGCCTTCAAACATATCACAAGTAACATCTTGCAACCAAGATGTAAGAGAGGTGAGAACATGAACACTGACCAAAAGGTCTAAAAGGAGAGGGATGATAGTATGGAAGACATAGTTTCAGAGTAACATGAAGAAACTTTTTTCAGTGTTGGGAGAGCCATATTACATCTTGGACAGCAGAGGTAGCCAACAAAAAACAGCTGGTGAAAGTGAAGGCTATTGAGATGGCAACATGGTCACAAAACTGGTGCAAAGGCTTGCAAAAATTTGGCAGAGCCGTGTGTCTAATTCCTGTGCGATTCAGATTGGTCACCCCAGATGCTGCAGATCCAGCACTCATCAATGCATAAGCAAATACCTGCAATTTTATCATAATTTAAATCTTGAGACTAGCACTATATCATGGGACAAAACTGAAAAATAATAACTTTCATACGTGGTTTCTCAATTTGTATTGAGATATACTATAGTAATCTACATAAAAATGTTATGCAACCTACATAAAAATGGTCTGCATTAAAAGATTACATGAATTATTATAATGTAACAGATAGTAGATTTGTGGCTATATTATTGTATACTGTCTTTTTGTTCATTTTTATCAAAGAGGGCTTTCAGTCTACACTTCCTCAAAGTTTGATAAGATATCGCTAGGATTAATTATCATATTTGAAATATTATATGTTTTTTAACTCGAAATTCCATCATCTTACTTACTTTTATATGCTACTCCTAAACGATGTGGAATTATATTAACTGTATCGTAACATCGAATTAAGTAGAGAAATTGAAGCTTGAGTTTTATTTTTGGCTCTCATTATGTCAAATTTCATATTTTATGAATTAGTTTTGATCACAAATGAAACCTCGAAATATGAGGAGCTATATATACCTGATCCCCAGCAAAAATAAGCCATGCATGATTTCTGGAAGGAATCAAAGAACACGTCCTAAGAAATCTGGACATGCCAATGAGTAGCTGAAGCAAGGAATGAGCTGCAACAGCAGCAGAAACCCCAACAAGATATCTGTCCATCACAACTTCACACAAATCACCATACATATTTTTCTAAGACTTAAAAAAGAGGTTATGGATATTCAACTTCAAGTTTTACATCAGTATATCACAGAACTAAAAATAGGAAACTAAGATCATAGCAACATTATTGTAGGCAAAGGGACAAACAAACACACAAAAAAAAAAAGGCAGAATAAAGAGTAAAAGGTAGAAAAAAGAGAAATTCGATCACGGGTATTTTACTGTTCATTCAAATGTCATGAATGAATTATGATTTTGAGTTGACAACCAAACCCCACCAAGGTCCCACATTTTGCAGTCAATTTTGTCCGCAAGCCACAGAATCAAGACACTTGTTTTGTTGGCAATAAAATAATACTCATATCGACCAATAAAATAAATTTAGAGAGTAAAGTCTCAACAACTCTTGCATGGTTACCAAGAAATAGCGAGAGAATGCAGCATCAGTTTTTAATATGAATTTGAAACTCTGTGTTTATATTATTTAGAATTTAACATGGTGTCTGCTTTAAGGTTGTGATTGGTTGGCAGGGAAAGACATTGAAAGAGATGAGATCAAATTCAAAAAATAACTTTTACCCTTTTATTTTTTTCATTTTCATTAAGAAATTACATTTAATGGTATTTTTATTTTCATCCTAACATGCCAAAATCCTAATCTTTTTCAAATACTTCTCAAAAGAACCAGCTTCTTACTCTCTGGTTAGTTCAGAAACACAACTTGCATTGTTCTTTACTTCTCTCTCCAGAAAAAAAAAAGGTAATTTCAAAAATAAAAACAAAAGCCTTTTTTTCATGAACAACACATTAACATATCAACTAAAAGTAATAAGAAATAAACAATACTTTGAACTAACAAAACAAACAAAATACAAGAGTTGAATATACAGAGAGAGGTAACTAAGCATTGACAGAAAAGAAAATGGAAGAAGCTCACTCGTATGACTCAGAGAAAGACCACTTGGACTGAAGGGGTAGTTGAAAGCCATAGATATTGACAGAACTAGATTCTTTTGCAGTGACCATAAGTGATATTGAAACAACAGAGGAGGCCATGCACACTCCTCTCAGAAGCAGCTGCATGGCCTCCACCCTCCTGCGGCGGCGGGTTCTGTCGGCGGCTCCGACGAGGGGTCCGCTCATTGTGCCACTGGTCTCCAAAGCCGCTACCTTGGATTCCTGCGGGATCTCCTCTGCTATTCTCTGCTCACTCACCATGTTTCACCTTGTACTCTGTTTTCCCCTGTTGTGCTCTGTTTTTGTCTTCTTCCAAAAACAGAGGCCAACCCTTATGAATATTTTTTTTGTGCAGTGCTAGATAGGTGGGGCAGTGTGAATGAATGAGCTTTGGGTGTGCAGGTATTGCTTTAAATGGATGCAGAAAAGAGAGAGAGAGTGAGAGAATGGAGGGCAAATTTTGTGTGTTGTTGCAATGTGTTTTTGCTATGATTTCTACAAGTATATAATAGTTAATATACAGATTTCAATTTGAGGAATGACTTAACCCTTTCTTTGTTTATTCATTTTATTTTTTTATTCACAACTCTCTCTTTGTTTGAAAATAAACAAGAGAAAGAGATTTTTTTTTATTTAAATTGAAGAATGAAAATTGTTTTTTAAAGATAACTCAGTATTTTAAAAGAAGAAGTGTATTGTTATTCATATTTTTTTACTTTAATAACTGATATTGTATAAATTACAAAACATTTAAAAATACTGTAAACTAAAAAAAAAATATTCAGGATATTTATAGTTTATTTCTATACTATAATTTTGACTCTTTACCTTAAATAAAAACAGTTTTAGAGCTTTTTTTTTCAAAGAGTATTTTTTAAAATAAATTGTAAATGATGTTTTTAATTTTATAATCACTTTCATTGAACTAAATATTTTATGCTAAAATTATGTATTATTTTTTAATTTCTTAGTTTCAACTTTATATATTGCTTGCAGAAGAATTCGGTTGGAATTTAAAATAAATCTCGTGCTTATTTTATCAAACATTTCATTTTGCTATGGTTCAGATAATACGCATATTATTTATCTCCCATGTCCTTAGTTTTTAATCTTGAATTCGATTTTTTATGCACGCATGGAAAAAAAATTCAAAACGTGAACATATCATAAAATGAATAATTTTAATTTGAATGAAATGAATTATTTACGAGCTAATTTGAATAAGAGTTGATGAGTTTATTTAAGTGTGTGTTTTAGTTTAATATTTGAAGTCTCAAATGTTTGTTTCATGTAAAAAAAAATGGAAGTTAATTAAAGTAGTTTCAATTTAGAATAGAAACACAAACCCATCCCTTGATATTAAGATGAGATTGTTGATCATTACACAAATCCCATTCCAGAACATTTCTTATAAAAGAACATATGTTTAAGTGATATTTTATTCAAATTTCAAAAATATTGGACAAAGTAAAACAAACTGTTCATTATTAGTTTAATTTTAATGTTAAACAAACATTCTAAGATTCTTCAGCTTGTGTTTCTTGATTTTCAATCATGTGTTTTCAAGGGTTGTATTTTTTGTCATCATAGAAGCAAAACAAAGGATCCAAAAGGGCCTAAACAAAGCCCAGATCTCAATGAAACACCATATCAGAACTCATGTGGTACTTGTAAAATATAAGAGCAAATCCAAACACCAGAAAAATCTTATATTTTTGTGAATTCTGGGTTTGTTTTCTGCAAAGTGACTCTAGTACATTGCATGAGTTGGTTCCAGTTATATGAAAAAGGAAATATGAATTTGATGGTGCATTCAGAACAATGTTGTATACCTGTCTGAACCCTGGATTTTATTAGCAATTAGTAGCAGTTTTTGCATTGACATCACTAGCATGAGAAGAAAAAAAAAAAGAGGAGAAATTTAATACTAGCATGTAATGTAATAAAGCATAAATCAAAGGGGTTCTTTGAATTAGTTTTCAGTGGCACAGCAGCATTGGCAATGGCAAGCTTTGTTGTGGTGAGGGATAGACTCAGCTTTCTTCATGCAATCAGCAAGCTTCTCAGTTAGGTTTTCATTTTCTTCCATTTGCATCACTTCCTGTGTTGGATGCATCAGCCCCTTCATTAGTAAACAATGTATAATAAGCATTCGTTAAACAAAGTCCTCAAAATTGTAAGTTCATATATACACTTAAGTAAAATTGATCAAGTTTGATAAACTATAGGATTATTTTTAACTTCAAATATTTCTTATAAAGTAATTTACAGTTTTAAATTATTTTGAAATTCATAATTAAGTGATAGTGCAGAAAAAGCTTCTATTAATGTATTCCAATTTCTACTTGTTTCTAATTTATTAAAATATAATACCTTTTCTCTCAAATTTCTGTCTATTTTTCTTTCAGATGATCTCTCTATTTTTGTCCCTCTCTTTCACCTCCCACTATAGTATGAGAAAATAGTTTTTGCTTTACCAAAAGTATGAGACATATTCATTGTTTAGTCACTTTAATTTGTCTAAATATTTATGTAATAATGTCTAATTGTGTAGTTGTCAATAGGCTCATTAAAATTAAATTAAGGTAAGGGCAATGTCTTCATTTACTTATTTTTTTTAGTCTTAAAACTCAAAATCCTAAATCATAAATTCCTAAGTCTCGCTGTATAACATTTTTAAAATCTTATATAAATTTTATTTTAATACTATGATTTTGAAGATCTCTACTTTAATATTTTTTTTTCTTTGAATATATTGGGAGAAGAGTTATTTTTAAGACAATTTTTTTCTAATAAATTCAAAGTCTTAAATTTTAATTTATAGTAACAAACTTTACTGGAAAACCCCACATTAAGAATAGCCCACAAAACTAATCTATATTAAAAAAAAAAACTCCCAATTTAGACACCTAAGGACTTGGGCCACTCTATAAACATTACATTTATTTATTATCTAATAAGATAGCCTAATACAGGCCAGCTGTAAACCATTAAATTATTATTTTTTGAAATGTAAAACCTTTTAATCTATTTAATGAAGGATTAATTAATATGTCAAGTAGTAATAACTGATTTATTTTAGGAATATAAATATATTTAATGTTTTTCATAGTTTTCAACAGGGCAACAACTTCATTTGCATTTATTAAAGATGTGAAGAATAGATGAACAGTTAATGTTCATATATTTATTACACACACATTTCTAGTAAATAGATGAACATTAATTGGGAGGTGTTTTTATAGCAAACATTTATAGAACTTCATACCTCAATAATTCTATGTTTATAATGAAATTTAAAAGAAAAAAAAAAGAAGCAGTAGAAAATAGATTAAACACATGCATATGATTGCATGAATGATAAGGGGGCAAGGCATGGAGCAATAGGATGATGCATCCTTGCTTTGTTTGGTTGATGTCCAAGTATGACTATGACATATATGAATTTTTGCTGTCTTCTGTTATGATGAAAGAAGAATTGGTAGTGTTCAGTTAAACTCTCTGCAACCCTATTCTCTTCCTTCTTAAACTTGTAGGTAGTGTGTTTGATGAATGTCCTAGGTTAGGAAATCATACCTCAATGAATAGAGCTGATGCCTCACATGGTTCCAACTTCTGAACTACCTCCTTAGCTACTTCCTGCAAGAATCAGCAACCATTCATAGGGTAAAACAACAGGAAATTTAGCCTTGAAAGCAGAAAAAATAAACTAAATGATTGAAGGGAGAGGTTATATATGTACCCTGGCTTGGTTGAGCTGCACTTGATTCAGTGTTCTAGGTTCCAGCTCAATGGAGCAACAAGTGTTTGCCATAAGTATTAGATGAAGAAACCCAGATGCAAGATGTGCCCTCCACTGTGAATAATTTGATGAGTACCAATTGCAATTGCTTTCCATCACCTGAAGCAATGTCTCTTAACTTAGCTTGTTCATTGGTTAACCAATAAATAACCAATCAGGAGCATGATATTTTTCAACTATTCACGGGGTCTTTGTGTCATGTGAAGGTGTTTGTGGCCAATATTAAGCAGAACATTTTCCATGTCCCGTGGTTCAGTTGAGACAAAGTTACACCTTCTTTACTTGTGACTTCAAATGCTCTTATCAATGCTTTCATTAGTCAAGATCTCTGTTTACAAAGTCTAACATTGGTTGGATTGTTATTCTGGCAAAAAATAAGCAAATGGAAAAGGGTTCACGTGCACATCAGACTTTTGATCCTCACTTTTCTACAGAGTTGGTGATTCAATGGTATTTTGTAGCAGGTAGGTTACCCTTCTGTGTGCATTGTGATATTAATGGCACTTGAAGAAACAATAATGTAATCGCAAACTGCGTATTCCATTTGATTAGCCTGTTCAAGTCTCATAAGACATGATGAATTGCCCATGCTATAAAACACAGTAAAATGCTGCACCATTTATTGGATCAGAGTTCCACTCTTCCAAAAAAACACATTCGACCATGATATTTTAACAATCAACAAATCAATATTTCATCTTTTATCTTCTTATTTCCTTTATAAATAGAAAAGTTTATTTCTATAATAACTATATTACTCCTAAAAGTATCTTATCAAATGCTAGTTGAAGTTATCAAAACTTTCAAATTTTAGAAAAAAAAATAATACTTTCACATTACTTTTTATCAATTACATCCATTTAACATCGCTTTTACTTAATAAAATATTATATAATAATAAAATAATAATTTATTTTAGTGTCAAATAGTTGTATTATATGGTGTACAGTGTCAAAATATCAATATTCAGAAAAAAAAAATAATACTTTGACACTAATTTTTTATTGGAGTTTAGAGGTATTTAACGTGAAATGAAGATGAATTTAGATTATTTTGTGGGTACTGTTTAGTTTGGAGTGGTAGTGCTTTAGAGAAGAATTTTAGAAGTGGTGTTTTCGAACGGTGGTTGGTCGCTGGTAGCAATTCTCCGGTTAAGCGGCGGTGTGTTTTTATTTGGGGTGAGACGAGATGGTTTGTGGGCAATTTCTTTTATTGGTAACGTACATTACAAGAAAAATTTAAAATACCGATGAATAAATCCTTCTTTTATCGACGGACTTTTTGAGTCTGTCAGTAAATTTACATACAACCAATTTATCGACTGATTTTGGATGTTTTCGAGGAATTTATTGCATTGGTAATTTTTTTTTTTGGTGGTGTGATTTTTGTTTTCCCTTAACTGTTATCCGTTTACCATAAGGGTTTTCCTTATTCAGTTTTCTGTTTTGTTAATTGTTTGGGGGTGGTCACATCTTGGTCTGTGTTTAGCAAAAAGAAAAAGGGCTTGGTGAGTTTTTTGTCATGGTGTGTCCTGTCTAAGTTAAAGAGAATAATTTTTTTCATAAAACAAACCAATTTTTTTCTTTTTCAAATACGCTGACCATAATATTTTGAAAACCAATAAATTTTAACAGCCATTTAATAATCATCATTTTACCCTTTGTCCTCTCTTTTCTCTTAAAAATATAAAAGGAACGTTGATCTCAATTCTGAACAAAAACCATGATATGTCGATCTTTGATCTTCCATTTTCGATAGGAGAAATGCGTATAAATAGTTCTTCCATACTTAAATTAGTATCTAATAATTAGAATATTTAAAAATCAGTTGGAAAGCATACCTCTTATTTTGAGTTTTCACATTGTTTATAAGAGTCGACACTGATCAAGTAGATTCGGTATGTCTTTTTTCAACTTTTCATATTATTATTATTATCATTATGATGAATTTGACAGGTAAATAGGGAAACTAATATTGAATTATTAATTGTTGTTTTAGGTATATTCGATTGAACACTTGGAGATATACCCATTGGCCTGTATTGTGCTGTCAGCCGAGTACAACTTGGGCTAAACACATTAGATTGAGGTTTACATGGATGTTCTAGGATTCATAAGTCACTGTAAAGAATGTGAAAGTTAACGAGGGCATCAATTTCTCACGTCAATTTACTTAAATAGTTATATTATGGGACTAGGACTCTCTGAACTATTAATATTCCACATTTGGAGCTATCTTTGGACTGAAGAAAAATATATTATCTCATCTTTTTATTTATTCCTTGCTATCGACACAAGTTTGACAAAGCAACAGATTCTGAAAAATTATAAACTAGATACAGTGACAACCAAACTGGGAGGCTGGTCCAAAAGATGCATGTTCATATTTTCAAGTGGACGTGTATCAGAAAATATACAGTAGGTGTTGAAGATTAAGGTCTATATATGTATGATCCTACATAGACAAAAATGTTATATTATATACTTTTGCAATATACGCCACTTATCACGCATTGGTCTATGTTGTGCATCTTTGATTTATGTGAAGTTTATCTTATAATAAAATTTGCCAGTTAGCAGAGTCACACAACCTAATTCTATATATTTCAATGCAATAGAAAATCATAGGCATGCACGTGAAGGGATAGGTTAAAATTTCTCTCTCTTAATTTTGACCTAATTATTCTTATTTCCATATTATAATTAATGCCACTGCCCTTTGATGAAACAGTGTAAAAAAGTCGTCATTCTTTATTTTTTTTTTCCTTTTCTACTATGGAAAGTTGTGGTTTAATTTAGTTATATACAATTTTAAATTACTCAAATAAATTAAATATTAGTTTGAAAATAATTGTCAATATACATTGCATATGCTATACTAGACTTTAGAGGTTATCAATGACCTTGTATCAATACTAGTAGCATCCACTTGGCTAATTTCATTTTAATTTTTTTTAATTAAACAGTTTTACTCAACTAATATTAGATTTGAATGCTGATAAAATATCTAGATTATCGTTGGCAAAGTTTTGACGTTAAATTTAATGATAATGTAATAAAAACATTGTAGTGATTGTGAAGTTAAAGGGGTTTAGCTCATTAATTGATCTGCATAGTTGTGAATTCTTTTATATGGGTCGGTTTAATAAAATAAAAATGTCAACTATAAATTTTAAAAATGAAAAGAAAATTTAACTCAAATTTAATAAATTGTCAATAAATTTTAGTGGAAGCCAACATGTATATTTTCTTACAGAACGTATTGAAACTATATATATATATATATATATATATATATATGGAGTGAACTAAACATGAATATGTAGTAAGAAACCAATTTTAACCTTACCATAAATTAAGTTCCTCTTATTGATATTCTTTTCATATATAGGGACGAAGATTCGTACCATAAATATGAAAATAATGAATAGGTGTTTGAAGTAGTTGTTATCCACCATATCCATGAAAGGTTGGAGCCAAATCATGTACCATGAAAGAAGTTTATATATACGACACAACTTTTCCAACAAGTTATAATGTTGCTTGTTACCTTTGTTTATCACCTAACGACAATGACCCACTAATGACCCTATATACATATAAACCATTGTCTTGTGCTATAACAAGTTAAAATCCTTCTTCGAAACACAAAAGCTAAAATTACATATATTTTCATAATTTATATCAATATATAATATACTTTTAGTAAGTTTCTATGTGATAGAAGAACAATTTTCCATTCAATTAGGATCTTTTTCTTCTTAGTTCAGAAATAAAATGGTCCTGAGATTTTAAAGGTTAAAAGTAATTTCTATTTTCTCATTTTTATTTCAAGTATAATATCGGTGGAAAAATTATTTTTTCTACTAAAGTTAATTAATTCCACATCTTTATATTTCTTCTATCATTTATAATAGTTTTTTAATCTCTCAAACCAAGAAACGTTTAATATTTTAAGTAGATATTAAAAGAAGACGAAGTAGACATAAATTAAGAAAACAATATTTGATTTTGTTGCTTTGATGAGAGAATCGCAATGGTGGAATTGAAGGATTTATCAAAAAGATATTCAAGTAAATGTGCTTTAGTGACTACTTCAACATTTTGTTGTTACAAGAGATTTTTTTTTTTTTTTTCTCATAAAACATCTCTAAATCATCAAGGAGGGAGAAGAATTTAAAATCGTCATGGATCTAACTATGTTTTTTATATATCATATCAAACTAGACATCAAAGAATAAACAAGAGAAAAAAAAATACTCTCTAAATTACTTTGCATCTTTTATTATTATTTATTACTAAAGACTTTAACAATACTTATAAATATACAAAAGATATATTTAACACCAAACTAATTGATAGAATTTGAAACAGAAACTAAAATTCAAAGTGGCAGAAAAACTGCTCTCATAAATGCGCGTATATACACACACCACAAATAATTAAAAAATATATATCTCTTTTGGTGCAAGTAAAATGTGTTATATTTTCAATTGTGTTAATTTGATTTAATACTACTAATTTAAAATATACTTTTAAGAAATTATACATATATAATAAAATTTATTAATTTAGTAAATAAAAAAAATAACATGTTTGAAGAGATTGAATAAAACTTATCAAATTTTTGTAACTATATAATTGGAAAATTTTCGTAAATAAATTTATCAACCTTAGGTTAAAAAAAAAACGTTTAAAAAAAGTTTTCGCAAGGAGTTTGTAAAAGATACTGAAAATGAGGTAACTTACTACTTAGATTTTTGTACCTCTTCACCGTAACACTATAGAGAAAGAGAACTTCAATAAAAAAAATTAGATGCATTAAATAAGATAGTTGAAACTTATGTACAAATCTTCAATCCTAGTATTTTATATGGTTGGTAACCTTTTCTATAATTTTTTTTTTTTACATTAAACTTGTTATATAAGGGAACAAATTTTTTAACAACATAATAGCATCAAATTTATACATTCTCAAGATCAGTTCGTTTGTTGTGTTATAATCATTCGTGAGTCAACTGTGATGAATAGTATATAGTTTAACAAATCACAATTAAAACTTTTATATTTAACTGTGGTTTTCTTAACCTCCAATAAATATACACACATAACGGAGGTTTTACAAACGTTAGTTAAATAACAGGGATTCCTGTGGAATATTTGTTAAGTAGTAAGGACAATTTTTGTAAAAATTGCAGTTAAATCTCATTAATTTTCTAAATTGTTATTTCATTTTTACTCTCTCTTTTATTTATTTTGGAATTAGATAAAACCTGTACTACTTTAAAATTTATCAAATGAAATGCTTCAGGTAGATTAAGTCGAGAAAGGTGTGCAGGGAATAATAATGTGAGGGTTTATTTATACAGTAAAATTTATGTTGTGATATTATGTTTATTTTGAAGTTGAATAACCCTACACCATATATTAAAGTAATGTAGAACCTTTTATTTTTACTTGTGAATAAATGTCAATTGGTTTTAAAGTGTTCAAAATCCCATAAAATTTACTACTATAACAAAACAAATACAATAGTTTATATTTGATAACATGTGCAAGAGCAAAAAGAAAGTAATATACAGGGTTTGCAACATCTGAAAATAACATTTATTTGTTACAACTCTAGCATATTATCTAGGTTTTAAAGTCTCAGACAAAATCATGGTACTTCACAGGAGTTGTGAAACCTTTGCTAATTAATGAGTTATGAAACCTTTGATAGTAAATTGAGGTTGTAAAACCTTATTTATCAACTTTAATCCCACTTAATGCCAGAATAAACTCCATTAAAATCTTTTTACTTTGTACTGTGTTATGCACATGTCTTAACATCTATTTCTTTGTTCCTGTCATCTTCTCATAATAATTCTCTAATATACGTGGTTCAAGCACTCCTACTTTGGATGTTATGATCCTTTTTTTTCGTATAAACTTGTCTTGTTTTCTTCAAGTATAAAAATTTGTTTTTACTAATATAGACTTACACACTATATGATTAAATAACCAAAATTTATTATTATTTATTATAACCAGATTTATGGGTTATCTTGATAAGACTCTATTAATTAATGAAGATTGTATTGTCCACGACAAATTGTTTACAAAGTTATCAAATTTTTTATACCTTAATAATTTTATCTAATGTGATACTTTTTTATTGAAATACGTATAATAAAACGCCTTAACAGTGCATATTTACTACATTAACGCATCAAATTAATCTAATCATGTCCTAGTGTGGAGTGTTACTTGACCTCGTGTTTTCAAAATTTATCACTTTAAAAGTTTTAATGAACTCCCAACCTTCTTAATTCATTGTTATAGTAATTAAAGTATACAAAAACTATATTAAAATTTATTATTACGATAGATTAAAATTTATTAAAACAGTATGGAGTCTCACTTGTTGGCCAAGCACTTCATCTCCTACAAGTTAGAATTCAATATTTTGCAACAATTTGGAATCAATCATAAGAAAAGTGTTGGTAGCATTTGTGATTGCAAGAATGCAATAAAATGAAAAAATTTTGGGGTGATGAATAAAGAGCATGGAAGTTTGAAGTCCTAGGAGATTTCTAAATAAACAATGTACTTGGTTCCATGTTTGAAGTTCTCCAAGGTTCTTCTCCCTTTGGTAAATGACAAAAAATGCAATGAAGGAGGATGGAAAATTACAAGAAGAGGCCTTGTGGTGGCATTTTACCATAAGAGGTAAGGAAGGAAAGATGGCAATAATTTGAAGTAAAGTTATAAGAGAAGTGGGGTGGGTGGTGTGAGGGGACAAGAACCCATTATCACTATCATCTTCTTTACACACACACACATGAAAAGATCCCTTCAGAAAGGAGCATGCATGCAGCAAAGCCATGCCATATCCTCCATTTTTTTGGATATATTATGCCAACACCAACAGAGCCACAAAGTAACACTCACACACGTCACATACACCATGTGCTTTGTTTCAACACCCACATGCATCTATTCTCACTCATATGTCTCAATGCTTCTTCCTCATTCCATCATCATCACACAACTTAAACCTAATTCCAAACTCAAACCCTCTTCTAGATCATAAACTAGTATTCTTTAGGGTTTATTCTTCACCCTAAACTACAAATTCTAAACTCTAAACTAGTATTATTTGTGATACTTATGTCTTTAAGAAGAACTTTTATGAATTGAGAATTGTAACTTTTAATAATACAATCTAGCACAACTAATTGATAAAGGGGTTCTTTAAATGTACTAACAGAGAGATTCAATCTTAATTATTACAATTTACTTTAATTAAATAAAAAGTTGTACGTAAAAAAAGATTAATTTTCACCATGAAGGATATGATAAAAGAAACATTACCTTGGCACCCATTTGTAAGCTAATAAACGTATTGTTTTGTGATACCGACATTGGCTACGCACCAATGTGTACATACACTGTACTTTCTATGTACTCTTTCTTCAAAATATCGTCACTTCCTGAAAAGCCGAAAAAGTATAATATATATATATATATATATATATATATATGAAAAGTTCTCATACTAAGATCTCTTTAATTCTCTTTTTTAAAGAAAAACTCTTTTTTCTGTTAAATAGTATAAAAAAAATGGTTAACTTTTGTCTTCTACCCACCGCATTTAAATTTGTTATATACCGACTCAATCTAGTCTAGTGGTTACTTAAAAAGTCATATTATATATTTTCTTAACATTGTTCAATCTTTTGTGTTTGAAATGGTTTTATGTTGTACAATAAGTTGTTCTGATTTATTTTAAGAGATTAAAATAAATAAATATAGATACGAATGTATATCCTATATATTATGAAAAAGAAAGAATGATCACACTGAAAGGTAAAATTGAGTGTTTCTTATTATTATGATATATTTCTATCAAGAAATTATTAGAATGGATAAAGATAAATTGAATGTTTCTTTTATTAATATAAGTACAATTTTATCATGAAATTATTAGAATGAATATAGGTAAGTTTGTTTGATAAATGCGACTTTTGTAGAAAAATATTTAAGTTTATGGGCATGACGAAGTAATCTATTTCAAATAAATTTTGTTTTAAAAAAGTTTTTATCTTGAAGTGCGAGATGTCATGACTTAGATTAATTTTTCTAATTAAAAATAAAGTTATATACCAAAAAGATGATTTTTTCTAAGAAAAAGTTAAGTTGTTTATGATAAATATAATTTTAGTTTTTATTATTTTTAATAAAATTGTGTTTGTTAAGGATATTTTTACATTGTTGAACTAGAGTCATGTCTTTTATGTACTATTTTTATTTATTTTTTATTTTTTCAGGACTTCCTTAAGAGGAACTAATTGTGAAAAAATGTGTTTTATTTAAATAAACTACACATTTACTTTATTAAAGAAGTTGATGTATTATTTGACCAACTGAATAAGTTTCATGCATTAAAGTACCTTCACATTGGATTTTGATATAATTTAGAGTATTTTCCAAAACATGTACTAAAATGTGTAACCTCTTTTCAAACTTTGTATACATTTGGACCGGTAAGAATTAATGTAACTTATTTATCTCATTACTATTTAATTGTAATATAATAATATATTTTAATTATTTGTATTTAATTTGTAGTGTCCACATCAATCAGGAAACTATAAGTGTAGATATTATATAATGAAGTACATGCAAACAATTATGTGTATATTATTAATATTAATTGTGGAGAAAGGTAATAAGAAGTTCACTCATACACTTTAATTAATTAATTGTGAATTTCACTTTTTATTGATTAAGTCAATTTGTTTGTTTCAACTATTCATCCCAATTAAAGAATAAAGATATAGAATACATTAAAATGTAGCATGCTTTATTTTTTTTTAAGTAATTCTGATAAGTTGTAGAATTCCTTAATTTATTTTAATATAAGACTAAATATTATATTTTAGCCTTTTTTTTTTTTACAATGTTTAATAATACTATTTAATTATCAATAAATTGATTTATCTAAGAATTGTAGATTTTTATATATAGGTGAATGATATTATTAAGAATGGAAGAAACCTGATAAAACAAAAGGATTTGAAAAAACACTAATTTATTACAAGGATTATTATAATAATTATCATAAAAATTCTGTCTTATTATAACCATTATGATACTAACTGTCATGGTAACTTATATTTTTAAGTCAATTCTTAAAAAAGATGCTATAAAAAGTTACACTTGCAGTAAGTGTGATAAAAAAAAAAATGTTATAACAACTATAAATAACTATCATCATAAGTCAAACTTGTTACAATAGTTCTAGTAACTATATACAAATCAAATTTTATATTGATTTTACATATTTTATATGGTCATAGAAAATATAAACTTTTTATATCCTCTATATTTTTGCCAATAATGTAAAAAATACCGATATAAAATGTCTTCTTTTTCAATGTAAAATGTCTTTATGTGTGTTGCATCTCATATTTCTACTAGCTTTGTAATACATACCAGCCAGAAAAGGATTTCATTATCGGTTCATGATTAGTTAATTACTTTTCACTACTAAAAATTTGTTAGAAGGAAAGAAAACAATTAATAAGAAGAGTGCATAGACGAGAGAACCTAGTTAGCATAGTAGGAGTATATGAGGAAGCTTGAATTAGTTAAAAATTGACTTTGATAAAAAACATGGTGAATGGGAGAAGCTTGGGATATGAATATGAGAAAATTGAAAATTGACCCGTGAATAGTATGAGTGCATATAATGAGAGAGTGGAGCCCATAGGAAGGGGAAATGTCTAGAATTGGGTGGACAGTTATATCAGTCCTCAATGTGTACCTAATTCTTTGTTTATTTAACAATTCCTCACAACTCAACTCACATGACTATGCTCAACCAATTTGCAAGCTAAGCAGCCATTTGCTCTTTTAATTCCAATTAATATTATTTTGCCTCCTCCCACGTTCCTCTCATAATTTCCTTCATTCCTTTAACGCACTTCCATGTAGATGGTACGTACAGAGGACGATGCACAACTGGCCAGAGGCTAACCATCAACCAAATCTTCCATTTTCATAACTTCACTGAAATCCACGCACTTCTTCTCTCTTCCCCACCAATTGGATCCTCGGTACTCACTCTCTTCAATTCGGCCTTCAAAATTGTCGGTATATAGATATCCTTCTCCGTATAAATGGCTCAACTTCACATTGATCTACACTTGTCTGTTAGAATCAAGATATATATCTAAGAGAAATCATCAAGAGAAACCCACTTTTTTGATAAGGCAAAAGATCAACACATTGGTTCATTATTACCAACTCACCAAATTAAGCAACCATCTTTTGTTGCTGATTTATTATTTTCAATAAAGCCACAAATCCCATGGTTTGTAACTAATCCAGGTTCCATATATAGTTCCATAAAGTGGTATTTTATTGCACCCATATTTTATTTACTTAATATTGTTACTTTCAAGTGAATAAATAAAAATGAGAAATGGGCAAATGTGAGGCTGACCACACCAATTAAATGCTATCCTGAGACTGTGCAAAACAGTTCTGTCCATTTTTTTCATGGGCTTTTATTTATCCTTATTTAAAATAAAACTAAGATTTTGATTATAAATTTTCTAAATTGGGCAAAAGGTAAAAAGAAAACATCCAAGAGTGGATTCTACAACGGAATGAACTCTTCCTCTCTGTTTTTATCCCCTCCCATGATTCTATTGCCTTTTTTTTTACTTTTCTGACTTTCTTCCCTAAAGGAAAAAGAACAAATAAGAAAAAAAGCTAAGAATTCAAATTTATAAGACAAAATTTTTCAGATAAGATAAAAGGGAAAGAGAGTGCTGAAGCTGACCATAGTTTAAACTGAGACCTGCACCCTAAATTAAAATTAAAATTAAAAAGAAAGAAAACTAGATACGCTAAATAACGTGTCTATAATCTGGCCCACAATGATGATGGTGATGGATCAAGAACTCATCTCCACCGTTGGATACGCCGAAAATTGAACTCTGACTCATCAGTTGCTGATGCTGATGTCGCTGCAGCTCCTTCTGCCGCCTCAGCTCCAAAACCTTTCTGTGTGAATTCGAATGCTTCGTCGACACAAATGTTGGACTCGCCGCCGGCCGGTACTCCGGCACCAGCCGCCCGGACTTGAACCTCACGCCGCACGCGTTGCAGAGCGTTTTCGGTCCCATAGGTCCAGTCCGCCACTGCGGCGTCTTCTCAGCGCCACAGTGCAGGCATTTCCGTCCGGAACACTCCGCACTCGTTCCCTCTCTCTTCTTCACCGGCGACGCCTTCGCCTGCGGCGACTTCTCTTGCTCCGGCGCTACTAGGTGGAGCAGGCGAGTGGACCAGTCTCCCGGCGCTGCGCGTGAGCGCTTGCTTCGCGCCTTCCCCGGGAGAGGTGTCTCCGAGTGGAGAAACGGTGCGTTTCGAGCGGTTTCGTCGGAAGCGAACGGCGGCAGCGTGTCGGTGGAGGATGAGGACTCCGGCGTCTGCGGTTTCGCGCCAATGGCGGCGGACGGCGCGGAGCCGGAGAGCAGCTGCAGCATCTTCAGCTCCTCCTCGGCGGAGAACGAGTCTTCAACGAAGTTCGAGAGCCATTCCAGTTCCGCCATATCATCGTACTGTCACAAAATCACGAGAAAACTCAATTTCAAAAACAATAAACAAAATCAATTTAAACAAACTCGAATTATCTCAATTATCTGTTTATTCCGTCATTCAATGGCTAAGCTCCGGGAATTACTTACCGGAACGCAGAGTTCTCCTGAGAATTGAGGATCGCCGATGAAGCCACGAGGTACAATGCCTGCGGCGAAGCGGTTGTCGCTGCCGGAAATTGAGGAGTTACAGCTGTCAACAGCTGTGACGGTGGAGGAATCGGTGGAGTTCCCCGCTACATTGTCGAAGAAACCGTCGGACATTATGGCGTCGGCGTGGGAGAAGTCGAGGAGGTCATCAATGGCGAAAGGCTCACCGATTTTCTGGTCGGCGTGGCGCTTCTCCGGCTGAGAGAATTGGTCAGCTCCTCCGGCAGCATAATAGCCTCCGACGAAGTATTCCGGCGCTTCCATATAGCTAGTGTTTTAGTGGGAGACAGCTAGAGAGAGAGAGAGAAAGAGTAGTTGGTGTTTGTTTTAAAGAGAGAAAAAAAACGCATGAGAAATCTCTTTGGTGTGTCTGAGAGTCTGAGGGGTGTGTGGGAGTGATGGTGGGGTTTTGAGGAGTAAAGGAGTGGCACAACTGTAATTTTTGACACATTGAAGCATCTTTTTTCATGCACACAATTTTAATATTAAAAACTAAAATCCACAGGGAAGTGACTTCCAAGTTCTGTAAAGTTTAATTAATCCACTTTCATTTTTTTTCTGTTTCCCCCTTTTCACTTTCTAGCAATAGTTCAATATTCTCAAACAAATTTTCATTCCCTCGCTTCCTTCTCCATTTCAAATCTCTTCATGAACTCAAGTAGTTGGTAAGTAAGTGTATTCTGTACCCTTAAGTAGGAAGACAACGACAATAATGAGTTACTTAGTACCACTGTTTTTTATGTTGTTCATTAATGAATAACATGTCACAAACCTAGTCATAACATTTCTTAATTAGTGTTTTTTTTTTAATGCCTCATAATTAATGAAGTTGTGAAGTTGTAATTAGAAGAAAAGTTGGTTAAAGTATTGAAGAGCATCACAGAGTGACTGACATGATACTTTTGATTGAGATTCTTTGCATAAATAGCAGTGTGTGAGAGTAGGAAAAGGTAAAGAAGGATTAGTTGATGCAATGAATAGTGATCATGTGGTTTGAACAGGAATCAAGTGTTAAGCAGGAGCACAATGGTAGGCTGTCACTGGGAAAGAAAACAGCTATGGCCACAGACACACACTGCTCACTTTTCTCAACGTGTCAGTTTTTTTTTGGGCACTAAAGTAAAACCAGTGGGCATTATTGGATAATTAATGTGCTAATTAACAATGATTAAGGAGGTAGAATTTAATGGTGATGAAATTTCAATCCCTCAAAGAATCCATCTCTTGCAGGTTTTGTCGCTGTTGAGTCCTCCAATAGTGTCCAAGTTTACAGCCCGATTCCTCTGCTGCTAATAATATTATTACTTCGAAAGACGTGCCAAATTTTTGTTTATTTATTGCATTCTGATTTATAACCTTTGTTTAGTCCAATTAATTGTACTTTCTACCCTTCTTCCCTTATCATGCCCTCTTTTTATATTCCCCTTCTCACGTTTCTGCACGACGCTTACAGCTCAACCTAATCCAAAACTCTCCATCATCTCATCCACCCATCATTCTTTTAACTCCAACATTTCTCACCTTTCTTCCTAATCAAAATATCAACCTTAGTTTTCTCAAATGGATTCTTAGATTAGGCTAATTTCATGTGGCATGTGAAGCTTGGTTTTAGTTTTGCCAAAGGAAAATGATTAATGATTTTGCCAAATGATTAATGATTAAAACTAGACTTTAAGTCTAATTTAATTTTCAAACTCTAAACCAATACTTCAAATACTGGAATACTATGCAAAAAATTATAAGATTGGTGGCCTCTTTAGATCATGTGGGTGCTGGTGTTTGGGAGGGCATTTTACCTTATTATTGGCATATTATTTAAAACAAGGATTAAGTCAGATGGGCCTGGCTCTGATCCCCAGGTAAATCAACCCTCAGTAACTCATGGATAAGGTTTGCTTTTCCTTACACATTTACTACTATCCTCACACCTTTCCACATTTTAATAATAGTCTTCACTTGTTCTATATTTTAAGCAGAATGAGGCAACAAAAAATAAAGGATTTGTGTTAATGGTTGGAGTGGTGTCTCTTTATTGGTGTGGTTTGGAATAGAAAAATAGAGAGGGGTGCAGGGAGCACGCGAGAAAGGAAGAAAAGAGTGTGTGTGTGTGTCAGCGATCATGTGATCGTGAGTTTTGGTATGAGCCTTCTCAATCAAGCTTCGGTTGCTTCCAAACTCAAGCTATCATTTTTCCATTTTTAACTCTTTCTCACTTCATCCTTCATCCGCACGTGCGTCCCTCACACGTGTCCTCTTCCTAAACGTCCCACCACGTGCACCGCACACTATCACTTCCATGTACACGTACAATACACCTTATACCAAGCAATACACATAATGGGCCAAGGGAGGTTTTTCATATCAAACATTTGTATGTAAAACACATTTTTCATTCCGGTTGGTCTAATCCGAAAGTCACCGACATATTTTGAAATGGGTTAATCCGAAATTGGAATTTCAAACTAAAAAAGTTTTGGATTTTGCCATCGAATAATTTTTTGAATTACAAAATGTGGAATATAAATTCGACCACGCCACCTCCACTTACCAAAGAACACTTAAGTTTTTTCCGCAATGATCTTTTGGAAATATAAAATTTTATGGAGGTGCGGAAGAAGCTATGGAGGTGCAGGAAGAAGTCGTCTATATGTAAACTTAATCTGGCGAGAACAGTGTTGTATAGTAATGGGCTTTGGTCTCTTTTGGACCACTTTCTTGTAAGCTTTTTCGAGTTTCTTCAAACCAAAGTAGTATTAAACAAAGGCTTTTGCTATTTGCACTCCCGTAACTTTTAAAATGATAATTCTATTTTCATGATATATTTGATTGTAATTTTCACAAACTTATTTTGTATTACCGTGGCAGGTAAAGAGTGTTTGGATTACTTTCAAAGGGGGGAATTATTAGATGGTTCAGAATTAACACTTTCAAGTAATATCTACATAAACTAAAAAATTAATAATATTTAACTGTATGGTATTACAAAATGAAAACAAAAAATAAAAATAAAGGCCACTAAATAAGTTAAGTATTCAAAACAAACACACAATAGATTAAGAACTATAGGTATTACTAGTTACCCTTATCTACAGTGTGGGAGACTATAGATAAACTAAAAACTATAAATCTCTTTTCATGCCATGTTATTTTTTTTTAAAAATGGTTTGTGTCAGAAAAGTGTAAGCAACGAAGATGACTTTATTTATATGTAATCGTTAAAGTCAGGTGAAGACAAAATGTCATCAACTCATCACATGCAACTAGATAATGTTACTTAAGTTACTTGGGTTATAAACTAGGTAAGTTCTGGTGTTCCTTTCACTTAAAGCTAAAAGAAATGATGAATAATGTTCATGCATGTACGTAAAAAGTTGTTTGATTAGGAGGAGAAGAGTTGAAGTAAGCAAAACCATGCTAATTTTTTATATTAATAATTTTGTGTGTTATTATTTATTATTATTGTTGTATAACTTTTTACAGTGTTTCTTTATGAAATTGAGAAGTAAATCAATACATTCATGCCTCTTTTGTGTCTTTTTCTTAATGCAAACTATTGATGTACTTGCAAATGACCTCAAATTCATCATGTGCCTATGTCTATAAATTGCATTAATAGTTTATAGGTTATTTGAATAACAGTGCTAATTAATTAGGCATACATCATGGGCTAATTTATTTAGTTGACTTGCCTCTTACAAATAATACTTCTTCCTGTCATAAATATAAAATGAAATCTTAAATATTGATTTTAAATGCAAATACATTTAAACCAATTTTAATGTATCTAAAAAAACTGTTTCTATAACATTTGTAATTTAATTAGAATCTTATTTCTGGTGACTTTCCTTTATTCCCAGATTTAAATTTTAAGAAAGAAAGTGAAAAATGTTTATATATTGTAAATCTAATACAGTTAAATGTTGCTAAGTTTTCTCAATTACTGTGTTGTTATTTTAGATTCGAGACTAAAATAAATACTATTTTGAGCTATAATATTATAGGAGACCATATTCACAATAAATTAGGGTTTCTGTGGATATAAACTAAAATAGTAAAAAAAAGCTCTGAAAAATATTTTCAGTTTTGTATTCAAATAAGATATCGCAATCTTATATCTTATCTTATTTGATCTGTTATGGCTGATATCAGGTTATATAATCGGGTTTAGGGTCATCATTTGACACGTGTCAAAATATAACTGGGTGCTACTACTGTGTTAAGTTGAATTATGGAATGCAATTATTATTTGTTAAGGAAAGTAATTGAAGTCAAAGAATAGAAGAATGAAGGAAAAAGACTTGCAACTTGCAAAACCATTTAAATTTCTATGTAAAATAAGACTATTGAACATATTTAAACACTCGTAAAAAAAAAGTCGTTTTCTCTTATTTAGATTTGAAATAAAATAGAAAATAACAATAGAAAGTGAAATATATCTTGTCAAGAATTTATTTCCATAACTTTTACATTATTAGGACATTAGGGTAGGATCACAGTATCATCAATTTAAATTCATCCTTGCTACTTCATCAGTTGATGCTGATATTAAGTAAAAATCATGATTATTCTTTAAAATTAGAAAAAATAATTAGAAAGCTAAAACTTTTAATAAAATGAAAAATTATTTATACTTTTTATGTCTTTAAAAATCATCTTTAAATAAAACGTAAATATTAAATTAAATGTTATACATAATTGGGTATGTCAAAATACTTATTCTTTTCATGAATGTAACTGATCTCTTATCATCATCAATAACATATCAATAATATGTTGTTTTATTTTCTAAAATGACCATGTTAAAATATCATGTATTTACCTTTATAATTAAATCTGTTTTAATTTTTAAACTAAGGATGTGTAATCACTGAAATTGCAATATGTGCTTTTTTTTTTTTCACATCAATCTATCAATCGTAATTATTTTAAAAAATTTCGCTTATCTCTTTCTTTTTCTACTTTTTTTCTTTTAATTTAAGTAACATTGTTTTTCACTTTCTTTAGTTTATTTGATGTTTTTTTTTTGTTTTTTTTTTTTTTTTTTTTTTTTTTTTTTT
>Ga0209489_104138_pt1 | contig 27126 bp, 14 predicted proteins | sample SiratrowhiteBW_FD_187527 | JGI IMG/M metagenome (GOLD analysis project Ga0209489, IMG submission 187527) | Root nodule microbial communities of legume samples collected from California, USA - Siratro white BW (SPAdes) (version 2) | ecosystem: Host-associated > Plants > Roots > Nodule | place... | reverse complement strand
TACATATATATATGTATATATGTATATGTATATATACATATATATGTATATATATATACATATATATATATATATATATATATTATTCAATCAATTGTTATTATATAAATTTTAAATTATATTATTATATCTGATTTTGATTGAATTATATTCAATTTTATTTGATAAATTTGATTTGATTGAAGCAATTTTTTATGAACTATTAAATTATGATCTCTAATAAATTAAATATTTTTTTAATGAATATGTACTAGATCTAAAACTAGTTCTAAAAATTAAACTTTTTTTATTGTTATTTCAAAGTACCCTCTTTCATTTATCAATCTTTGTAAATAAAATGTAACTTACTCAAAAGAATTAATGTGCTCATGATATATTCATGATATATTCATGTAAAATTCAATCAAATTTATTTAATTGTTTTTTTATAAAAAATTGATAAGATAGAGATGAATTATATCATTAAACATATTGTTCGGATGCAAAAAGTTACCGATCTATCTTTCCATGTAGAAAAGTTGTGATGTTACGGATGATATGTATGTGAGGTCGACAGGGGTGAAGAGGTAATTTCAAATATGTTAACATTTCTTAAGCTAATATTTAGTGAAATCTAGGAGGATTGGATGATCGGGAAGAATTAAAATATTAAAAAAATGTTACTTAAATCCACTTTTGATCCTATAATTTTTTATAAATTCATAAAATTTATTCTTTACAATATTCAAATCATAATTCTTCTCATATTTTAAATCAGACAAATTTATTTTAATATTAATATATAATTTAATTATGTTAACAAAATATTACATATTTATACTCATTTACGTTAATAGATTTAACAATTAATTTAATATAAGTTATTTTGTGATAAATATGTTAATAATTTAATAGTATATTGAAACCAGATTAAAATGACTTAATCTTAAAATTAAAAGACTAAAATTATAGTTAAGATTTCATAAAAGTTAAAGTTACATATATTCAAAGTTATAGAAAAATAACAACTTGCAGCAAAAGGAATCTAGAGAATCTTACGAATATTGCTACGTGGAAAAGGTATATTCACTCCTTAACATGTTCATCATTGAATCTCTTCTTTGACTTTGTGCCCTCGCTTCTGACCACATGGATGGCATGCTTCACGTCATGAGTGTGACATTATTTATATATATTATATAATTTAATTTAATTTAATTTAAGACATTCGTGGACATGGTCAAAATATATGGCTCTCATATAACATAATAAGTTGACCCACTTTTGAAGAACGAGAAAACAAACACTAAAGACAATAATAACATAGTAATGATGATTACACCGTAATTCATTGTTTAGAGTGGAATTCTAAAGACATCAAAATCAATTCAAAGTAAATTATAAAGTTCTAAGTGCTTTGCTTCGTTTTATATCTACATATAAGTCATTCATGACTTTTTAGGTTTGAGTTCAATTTTATTTGCATCAATGTAGCGTGTATAATTAGTATGAGAGATGATAATTATTTAAGAATGATTAAATTTACTAGTGTTTTTTTTTTTTAAGGGGATTTCAAGTTATTTTTAAACGAAAGCACATTTCAAGACCTTGAGTGGGAGGGTGATCCACCATTGTTAATAAATGGGTGAGTTCATTTAGGTTGACAATTCTTTTTATTATTATTATTACTTGAGTGGTAAAGTGGAAATCAAAATATTCAAAGGTATATGCCAATCCTATGAATGATATTTTATGGGAAGAGAATATTCATTTCGGTGTATCTGAATCATTTCGTCGAAACTCGTAACTTTGAATCTCTTATTTAACTTTGCATCCACATTCTTATTTCATGCCACATGTATAAGATGGGACAAACATAAAGTCTTCACCCCTTTTTTTTTTTAAGTCTTCACTTAATTAAGAACCACCCAATTGGATATAATTTTTTGCTTGCTTCATTTACGGTAAAAGGGGTGAAAATATACAGAAACTAATAAATGTTTTTAAATTTTGATTTAATATAAAACACTTTTTCAGCAAAACACTAAGTTAAATTGTTGATATGATATTAGAGCTGAGATTTACAAAGAAATATATATGAACAAGATTTTATATTACTGTGATATAAGACAAATTCTTATAAAAATTTAAGATATATTAAGATAATAAATTTATAATTTTTTTTCATTTTTATTTAAAGTGGTAGTTAAAATAATACTTAAATTTTTAACGTGTTTATCTTTCTATTCCATATATACAATAAATTATATAGTGACTATATAGTTTAAATTGTTATATGAGATTATAATTATTAATCATTTAAAAGATTAACAAAACTAGATTTATAAATAATAATTTTAAAAAGATAAATAGAAAAGAAAATCAAACGTAGATAAAAGAAGAATAAAGAATTGTACTAATAATTAAACCAAGTTAAATTTATTATTTAAATTAATATATATATATATATATATATATATATATATATATTATAATATTAAATTATATTATATTAATATAAAGTGTACTTATTCATATCCAAGATATATAAAAATGTATATAATAATATAAAATTTAATCAAAAATGGAATCTAATCAAATTATAACTTGGATATTTATCCATACATATATACTAAGGATCAATAACCCATCTTCTTTTCAATATTTGAGTCCATATCCAAAAAGACGTATAAATACAAACCAATTCAAGAAATACTTAAAATCAGAAGTTGAAGGAAAATTTTCTTTACTTTTTTCTTAGCTAAGTTTCACTCTGTTTTTAGTACCTCCTGAGATAAAGTCTTACGTTTGTCTTTGGAGACAACAATAACTTTTTTGTCACCAATGTGACAACTTCCATTAGTATGGGTAAAGAGGGGAGTTCTTCCTCAAAAACAAGTTAGTGCAAATGGAAGGATGTTCTTTCGCAATAATTAAGACCTTTCTACTAACCAGATAACTATCCTCATTAGAGGAATCACAAAAAGAAAAGGAAGTTATTAAAATTGTATCTTGAAGAAGAAAATAAAAGGCAAAAAAGGTAGAAAGAATGTTGCATGAAAACTCTAATAAAGTAGAGAAGACAAATGCAAGGAATTTACAAATCCAAAATGACATAGAAAAACTACAAAAGTCATCATTAATACTAAAATCCCTGGTTATTATACATTGAGAGTTATGCTAATAATAAATAAAGTCATATTAGACAAGACAAGCACAATAAACTCATCCCATCAAAGGTCTCAAAATGCTTATCTAAACAAATGATTGTGAAAATATAATCTCAAAATTAATTATCCAAGCTCATCCATCCATTTAATTAGTTCACCTGCATCTCATTTATAATATCTGAACTTTGGAAGCTTATATACATACTCACTTGTATCTAAGATATATTAAAATATATAATAACATAAAACTCAATCAAATTGAATATAATCCAATCCAATCAATGCAATCATATAACTAAATATTTATTCACATATAATAATAATCAATAATAGATTGTATCTCTTATTTATTTTGAATACCTCAGTGAACTTTTAAGAATACATATAAATACAAACTAATTTCATAAAAAATACTCACTCAATTCTCATGCTTACTCTTATATACTTTATTTTTATTACTCTCACTCATTTGAATGTTGGAAAATATTATGTTTAAGGACCGATCCTTCTTCATCATCTTCAACAAAATTCTCGAGATTATAACTCGACTTAATAAACAAATCACGTTTTCCATTTCAACAATATATTTTTTTTTAAGTAATAACATAAAGTATTCATTCGTTAATTTTTCTCTTTTAATTATAATCAATAAGGTCTATGGCTGATTCTATGTTAAAAAATTATTATCCTTCAATGACAATGTTTTAAGTTATTCTTACTTACTGCCTTATCTTAATATATTGTACATTTAAAACGAATGTTATTTTTAATGTTTAAAAATTGATTTGATTTAACAACTAAAGTTCTTTCATTGTTTATAATCTGTGTTTCAACGTGCATTCTGGCCAGAGGGGAAGACCCATTTAATTACGGACCACCTAAAAATTAATGTTAAATTGTTAAATAATATATATGTGTATGTATAATATATATATATATATATATATATATATATATATCAATTTTATATTATTTTATACATTAGAATATTTGTTAACAAAAATTGAGTATGAATATTTTCTGAACTTCAACAACATCACACAATTACTTCTACGGCATATCATTCTCAAAGAATTTTTTAATACTTTTTTTTTTGTTTTTATTTGTATCCTCTATTCTGGAGTGTAATAATGTAAAAGCCATTTACATGGTCAACGACATTGTAAAGTGGATCTTTACTCAATGCAATTAGTGTATGGAATGGAGGTGTGAGAGATAAGAAAAACAAATCTTAAATCCCATAATAATTCCTTACAAAAATCTTAAATGGCATAATTACAACTGCATGATCAAAATTAAATTCACTATAACTATTTTGAATCATTCACGTGCAAAACCTGAATGATAAATATTAATTATTGTCACGCTCTCCCTCTCACACCAAATAGCAATATATTATTATTTATGCTCCACGCTTAGGCCCTCAAACTGATGAGAAAAAGCATAAAAGCAACACAGAAAAATTCATATGAAGAACACAAAACGAGACTATTATCAAGCTTTAGAATTAGAAAACCATTTTGCATGATACATTTTCTTCTTCACAAACTTTCCCACCGACTGTGAAAAATATGAGATGTGAAGGATTTTTCAAAGGTGAAAAAGAGTGTAGAAGATATATCTTGAGAAAGCTCAAGAAAATAGAAGAAAGATTTAATTTTATTAAATTTGAATGGGGTAAAAATACAATAGAACGGGAACTAAATAATGTATGGATAGAAAATACAACGATACATGTAAACCATTCAAGTAATACAATTTTTTTTAGAGGGCAGGTGATCAAGGTAAAGAACAATGGTCTGAATTTTGGCTTAAGGAGGAAGACCATGGCTGATTGAAGAAAAGCTTCATAAGGAGACTCATTGCAATATAGCATTACTAAAAAAAAAGAAATTGGAAAAATTTAATTTCATTCGTATACAATACATAGGAGATAACTTTCTGTTCTTAACGATAATAGTTCTCAACAATGTTTCAATCATCACACAAAGGATAACAGGCTTAGAACCAAACTTATCTGACTTTTTTTTTTTTTGTTGGGTAATCTGAGGGAGAAAACCTTGGGGAGAACTCACAAGAATGAGAACTGGGCCAAACATATAAGGGAATGACACCACCTTCAACCCAAAACCTTAAGGCATTGAGTTTGTGGGTCTTCTTTCTTATATGTTGCTCAACTTTCTCATTCCTACTCAATGTAGGACTTAGACTCACACTTGGATACCTAACAAATCTCCCCCTCAAGTGAGAGTCCCTTCCACATTGGTACACACTCTCCCTCGAGCAGAAGTATTTTCAAATACAAGTACCTTAATCACAACCAACCCTCACTTATACCACCGTCTACACTTAAACGGGACACGCTTCCCCAAAACCTCTGTCAGGAAGACTTTCGATACAGGGATTAAACTGCACTCGTATGAGCCGGTCACCGCCACGAACCTTCAGCTCTGATACCACTTGGGTAATCTGAGGGAGAAAACCTTGGGGAGATCTCACAAGAATGAGAACTGGGCCAAACATATAAGGGAATGACACCACCTTCAATCCAAAACCTTAAGGCATTGGGTTTGTGGGTCTTCTTTCTTATATGTTGCTCAACTTTCTCATTTCTACTCAATGTAGGACTTAGACTCACACTTGGATACCTAACATTTTTTTTACAGCCAATAATAGAAAAATAAGTGTGAGGTACCTCAATCCATGTACAAAATCAGAGCAGGTAAACTTAACCTATACCTATAATCAATATAAAAATACTAATTGATGAATTAAATATGTTCTCCACTAATAAGTTACACATAAAATAAGAATGTACTAAAATACCCTCTTTTAACATCGACACCTCATAATTCTCTATTACTTAAAAATCTTCTCCCGTATATACCACAACTATATAGAGAAAAACTCTTTATCTTTAACATGTCATATCATAAGATAACCATTCATTATTTTCCTTGAGCAGTTCCATCTTCAGTATCTGTACACACTTTCTTGCAACCTCTTCACATCCTAGGCCAGAAGAACAAGTGAGAGCAATATATCCTCTTAAGAAATAAATTTTAAGCAGTGTAAAGGATATAAAATTCAATCAGAATAAGTAAATTGAGTTCTCTTTACTCTATGTTTCAACCAATGCCAACCCTGAATTTGGGCAAGGAAAAATATCTCAACACTATCCACTACCCCATTTCTAAAAACCACTTTATTTCTATGAGCCCGTGTCTCAGTCACTATAGCCACCCACATAACTTTTCATAATTGGTTACCTTTTGTAGGTAACATTGGTAATTGAAAATGAAGAAAGTGAGGCTCTATTAACTCATGCCTAACAGAGACTATCCCTACCCATCTCTCACAAGCATCCCGCACTTCCTGCACCACTACCCAAATGAGGAAAAGATGTTGTCCATCCTCTTACACAATGGGCATACATTTGTTACCAATTGAATTTCTCTTCTGAACAGGTTGATCGTAGTTGGCAGTCTATCTAACAAAACTCTCCAAATGCATATAAGTGCTAATGGCGCCACTTTTCAAGTCTGAGTTGCTGGAAGATCTCTAACCTCTCTATCAAGCTTTCTCTATTCAATATAATGTACCCGAACCTCACAGTATAATGTTGGTTTCCATCCCCTAACCAAACCCACTAATCTTGGCATCCTAATTTCCTCTGTACAGCTAAACTACAATTAATCAGCTGCTTTTCCAACTGCTTTTCCTATTCAAACCTAGTTCCAACCTAAATTCCATCTAGAGATGTATATGGGATTCTTTTGCTCCCCTACCCCTACCTCTGCCATCGTGCTCTTTTTACATTTTGAAATAGAAAATAGTCTAGAGTATTTATCTTTTAATGATTGATCACCAACCCATATATCCTCCCAAAACTTCACTTTTTTCCCATCCCCCAAAGTCCACTTGATTCTACAATCAAACCAATTTTCTTTGGCCCTCTTCCCACATACTTTAGATAGATCACGCTACCACCATGACTGTGTTCTATTTAGTAAATTAATATCTAGTTCCCTCCAAGTCCCATATCGAGATTCTAATACCTCTCTCCATAAGCCCACTTTCGGCCCTCCAAGCCTCCATTTCCACTTAGCTAACAAAGCTACATTGAAGTTGCCTATATCTTTGATCCCCATTCCACCTTCCACAACTGGCCTACACACATTTTCACACCTAATCCAGACTATTCTCTTACCCTCATAGTCCTAACCCCACAGGAATTTAGCTCGTAATTTTCTAATCATATTACACACACTGATAAGGGCTTTAAAGAAAGACAAGTCGATTAAAGGTAGTACAGTAATCACAGATTTAATCAAGCACACTCTACCTACCATAGAAAGTAATCTTCCCTTCCACCTTGACAACCTAGATTTGATTTTTTTTCAATTACCTGATTCCAAAATGACACCCTCCTAGGGTTCCCACCAATAGTCATCCCAAGGTATTTAAATGGAAGTTTCATCTGCCTATAATTCAAGCATTTAGAGAACACCTATAATTCCTGTGGATTAACTCCTATTCCCCCCATCTAACTTTTATGAAAGTTAACCTTTAGTCTCGAAACCAACTGAAATCTCCTCGGGATAGCTTTAATAGTTATAAGATTTCCATAAGTACGTTGACAAAAGAGAAGTGTATCATCCGCAAACTGAAGTAAATCAATATACACTTCCTTCCCGCCCACTAGTACACCTTCAAGTAAATTCCTTCCTTTGGATTCCCTTATTAAACCTATGAGTCCTTCCGCAACAATTAGAAATAGAAAAGGTGCTAACGGGTCACCCTACCTAAGACCCCTCCTAGGTTTAAATTCCTCCATTGGACTCCCATTGACTAATACAGAAACGGTAGCAGATTCTAAACACGTTTGGATCCATTTTTCATCAAATCCCAACATTTCCATCATATAGTAAAGAAACTACCAATCATCAGAATCATACGCTTTTTCATAATCCATCTTAACAACAACACTCTCTTATTCTCTTTCGTAATATAATCTATTGTTTCATTAGTAATTAGAACAATATCTAGCATCCCTCTTCCACTAAGAAATGTGAATTGGTGTAAATCAATCACCTTAGGAAGTATATGTTTAAGCCTATTAGCCAAAATTTTAGATAGGATTTTATACAAACACCCCACCAATGAGATAGGTCTATAATCGTTCAAGCGTTATGGGATTTCTCTCTTAGGGACAAGAGTGATGAAAGAAGCGTTACAACCCCTAAGAATATACCTGAACTCCTAAAAGTATAATACAACATTAATAATATTAGGCCCTACCACCTCCCAATTGTTTTTTTATAAAGTGAAAATTATAGCCATCCGAACCAGGGCTCTTAGTACAACTACATTGTCTCACTGCATCTACAATCTCATGTTTAGTGATATCTCTACATAATATATCATTATCTTCCATAGAAAGAGATCTAAATTGGACTCCATCAATACTAATCCTAAGTCGTAGCTGTAGTGCAAACCTATTTTCAAAATGATTTTTCACTTGACTTTTAACTAAAATTGGACCATCACACCAAGCCCCATCAACATTGAGACATGTCAGGTCATTACTCACCTTCCTCCACCTTATTGTAGAGTGAAAAAAATTAGAGTTGGTATCTCCCTTTTCAGCCCACTGAACGTGAGACTTCTGTTTAATCATTGTCATATCCTTTTCCTCTATGCCTTTAAGTTCAATTAGTAAAACCAATCGTCTCACTCTCAACTCTTCCTCTAAGGTACCATCATCATCCTTACTATCAATGTCTTCGATCTCACTCATGGCCTATTGCTTTCTCACTTTTGTCTTATTAAATACCTCCAAATTCCACTTTCTAAGTTCTGTTTTCAACTTATTTAGTTTCAACTTAATGTTTACCAAGCTATTTTTAACTTACTTAAAGCCTTCTACCTATAGTCACACATCAAAGGTTCTAAATGGTTTGGGCCCCCAATCAAAGGTGCTATTCTTAACCACTAATGCACAGTGATTAGACATTGATCTACTCATAATAAATTGCTTAGAATCAGGCCATTGCTGCAACCAGACCTCTAACACAAAGATCTTATCCATTATGCTCTTAGCAAGCTCATTCGGACGGTACCACATATATTTTCTCCCTACTGCTGGTAAGTCAAACAGTTTACATCTCAAAATGAAGTCATTGAACTTATCTATTTCAGTTTTGAAGGATAGGTCCCTCCTAATGCCTCTTCTTTCAAAATCAAATCTGACTGAGTTAAAGTCTCCTAACACACACCAAACTAGGCAATTTTCATTAGATTTAATTTGCTCTATTTCTCTCTACAACATAAACTTTTCACTATTATAGCATGGGGCATAAACGTTCAAGACAACCACATTCAAACTGATCAAAGCTCCCCCACAGAGCTCCCCAATTATCAATATAAAACATTTCCCTTCCATTGATTTATTTCTTTTAAACTCTTTATTATCCCACATAGTTAATATCCCTCCTCCTTCTTTATCAACACCTCTGTGCACCCAACTCACGTTATTTTTACCCTATAGGTTATAGTACTTAGACTCCACAATATTTTGCAACTTAGTTTCATGCACACACATAGCACTAGGTTTCTCAGTATTTAATAACTCTCGAAGATATTTCCATTTTCTTCCGCCTCCTAGACCCCTGATATTTATTGGAAGTACCTTCATTTAGGGCTTATTTCCTCCTCACATGACACCTTTTCCATAAGCTTTCTATCCCTCTCTTTCATTTCCACAAATTTCTAAAGTATACTCTCCTTACTCTCCTAACAAACCACACCTATCTCCTTAGCTATACCCCAAATCCTAAGTTCATCCACACCACTATTAATACCCCCCAAATCTCCTATTGCAGTTCAGAATATTGCTATCAAAAATAGAATTTGAAAGATTAGGGGAAGCTAACCTGGGAAACATGCTACCAATTTTCTTGAAGTTTTGTTTCTTCCTACTCCCCGACTTGCTTGACTCACCTTTACACATGAACCTTCTAGTTCTTAACAAAGCAGGATCAATGGGTTCTTCAGTAATAAGCGAAAAAACCCCCATTACATTGCGGAATTGGAAGAGGGCTCTGGGAATCAGTGTCGCATACGCCTTCTCCCACAGTTAATTTCATGACTCGAGATGATCATCGAAAGGTATCCTTTGTGTGCTGTTAAGTAGAGTGTGTTGTCCTTCATCTAAAGTCGTGGGTTCTACGCTTTTGTCACCTGACAACACAAAACTTTTTCGTGGTTTACCAGCTCCATAAGGTAGGTTGAGAGTTTGGGTCGAATGCCTACTTGTTGGATTAACCTAACATCCCAAGTGGTCACAATTTTGGGCTCACTCCACATTTAGTTGCAACATAACCTTACGATCTTCGTCTTCAAGAATGTTAACGTCTCCGTCATCTTTCATTTGGAGGCTCTCACCAACTTTGGTCTCCATTGATGAACAACTATCTGAGGGAACATCGCTTCTATACCATTCTCTATGAAGTTTGCAACTATTGTTTGGAGTTTCCTCCATTACTGAGACTTTGCAAAGGGTGGTGTTGATCATAATATCTTCATACAAGATCAATCCTAGACGAAACTGTCGTTCTCACCTTAAATCATATTCAGGTTCTTCCTAAGCTAGTGTTGCTTCATACACCTCTACCACAGTACCCACCCGGTGCACAATCTTTTTGAAACAATCAACGGTCCACATGGAAAGTGGAACACCTATGCAGCTCACCCAAATAATTCGGTTCCTCACCGGATTGCCTTCACCCCAAGGATTTAACACCTCAAACACCTTGCACAAGCTATCTTTGTTAGCTTCAATGACCTCTGAAAACTGCATCCTATCCTGTCCAGATAAAAGCATCTTAAAAAAAAACAGTTTCAAATAGACCTAGTGCATTCATCCATGAATCTTCATAGTCTCATGCATTCATGCATTTTCAAAGTCTTATTCAAACAAGCAAAGAAACAAAAAAAATATATAATTCATTTTCATAGTATTATTCATTCTACAAAAATACATTTCATGTATGCATCATGCATTCAATAAACAAAAATGAAAAATATTCATTTTCATCATGCATTCATTTGTCTTTTCATAAGAATTCTCAAATAAATTTCTTGCATATGTTCATGCGCTCTTATTGCACTTATACATTTCTTTTTTAAAAATATTGACATCAAATAAAAAATTTTAGTTATTCATACATTTTTTATAAAAATTTATACCTTCTAAGAAAAAAGCAAAAAGAGAAATTTCATGCATTTCTAAATACATTTTCTTAAAAATTTCATGCCTAAAAAAATAATAATATAAAAATAAAAAATTCAAAAAAAAAAAAAAAAAATAAAAAAAAAAAAAGAAAAAGTTTTATACATTCTGATAGATTCCTATTCATACATGAGGAAAAAAAAGATAAAGTTTTTTATGCATTCGCCTATGCAGTCTCATTTAAAAAATCAAAAAATATGGTTTTGATGTATTAACCTATGCTTTCTCATACTCAAAAAAATAAAAAAATAAAAAATTTTATGCAGTCATTCGTGCATTTTAAAAAATAAAAAAAAATAACAAATAAAGTTATATGCATATTAATATCATCATTTAGCAAACAAAAATGAAAAATATACATTTTCTACATGCATTTTCATCATGCATTCATTTATGCATCTGCATAGGAGTTCTCAAATAAAATTTCATACATATATTCATGCATTCTCATGACACTTATGCATTTATTTTAAATGTTGATATTAAATAATAATAACAAAAAATCAATCTCATTACATTCATTCATACATTTTTTAAAAATAAAATTTTATATCTTCTAAAAAAAGAGATACATAAACAATAATTTCATGTATTCATAAATGCTTTTTCTTAAAGAAAAAGAAGAAAATTTTCATGAATCCAAATTTCATACATCCATATATTTGCATTTTTTTTAAAATAATAAATGAATTCCTAAAAATTTCTTGCATAAAAAAATAAAAAAGAAGAAGACAAAACAAAACAAAAATAATTGCTTAATTAGTTTGTATTTTTGTGCATCCTTTTCTAATTTGCTAGCATAAAAAAATTATTGACATGCATACATTTTGCACGCATCATACTTTGTAAATATATAGCATACATTTAGACATTCATCACACATCTAAACATGCATCACATATCATAACATACATCATAAATTTGCACATGTATCTTACATCTTCAAAGGCATCCATACTACATTCTATAACATAGGAAGAGTTTTGAAAATACATTTTAAAAGAAATATAAAATAAGAAAATAGTTTTATGCAATCATTCATGCATTCTCATTCAAAAATGAAAAATAAAGTTTTGTGCATGTATATATGCATTTACTTAAAATCAAAACTTAATAGAATTTTATTCATGCATGCATTATTTTTCAGTTAAAGCTGAAAAATAAAATAGAGTTTTTGTGCATTTATCTATGCATTCTCATTTTCAAAACAAAAAATAGAGTTTTATACCTGCATTTTCAAAAAAATCAAAAATCAATAATGAAAAATGAAGTTTTATGCATGCATTCCCATTTAATCAAGAATAAAAAATACGCATTTTCATATCATCATTCATTCAATTAACACAAATGGAAGCTACGCATTTCATACATACATTCTCATAAATCATCATAGGATTTCGTATATACGTTCGTACGTTTTCAATACACTCATGCATCTCTTCCTAAATGCCAATATCAAACAAAAAAAAATCAAGAATATCAAAAATGAAAAATATTGTACACATTTGTACATTCATGCACTTACATTACTTCTTGCAAGATTTATTTTGAGACTCGCTTGATGCGGTCATGGTCTCAACCTTAGTTTTTTAAAAAAAAATCATTTGAGACGCTCCCTGCACTGTGAAGGTCTTCACCTCATTGAAAAATAGAAAGACAAGGGAAAATAAAATTTTCTTAAAATAAAATATGAAATAAAATAACTCAAAAAAAAAAATCGACCACTTTTTAGGAAAAAGAAAGGAAGTCAGCATATAATGATTACAAGAAATATATACACACTTTTGAAAAGTAAAATAAATATATTTTATAAATATACTCTCCTTTAAAAATTTGTAAATACATTATCTTTTGAAATTTTGTACATATCTGTGTACATATGTTTTTTTTTTCTCAAGAAAAAACCTTTTGTAGATACATTGTTATTAAAAATATTTTATAAATACATTCTCACGTAAATATTTGTGAAAAAAAAATATTTAAATATACATTATTTTTTGAAAATTTATACATACTTTTCTTTTAAAAAATAATACATTTGAGCATAGATTATCATTAAAAAAAATCAGAAAAGTGCAATGTAGAGCAAACATTCATGCATATCATTAAAAAATTAAAAATTACAATTTCGAGCATCCATTCATGCATTACTATTAAAAAAATGGAAAATTCAAAAGAAAATAAAAAAAATAGATTTTTATGCAGGTATTTTCAAAGGAACAAAATTAGCTTGTAAATATCTATGCATGCATTCACAAAATCTCTTATGCACTTTTTTGGAATTTTGTACATCATATATGCATTCTCAAAAAAAATTATGCATGCATCCATATTAAAAAAAAAAACCAAAATAAATCTAAAAAAAGTCGTGCATTCATAAATACATTTTTTTAGAAAAAAATTCTTCCATGCATTATATATGCATTAAAAAAATCACGTCTTCATAAATATATTTTCTCATAAAAAAATCATTTATACACATATTATATATGCATTAAAAAAAATCATGCATTCATAAATGCATTTTCAAAAAGAAAAAGTCCAAAATTTTATAAATGCATTTTCTCATAAAAAAAATCATTCAGACATACTGCATTCCAAAAAAAAAAATCATACATTCATAAATGCATTTTCAAAAACAAAAAGTCCAAAATTTCATAAATGCATTTTCTCATAAATAAAATAAAATCATTCAGACATACATTATATATGCATTCCAAAAAAAAAATCATACATTCATAAATACATTTTCAAAAACAAAAAGTCAAAATTTCATAAATGCATTTTCTCATAAATAAAATAAAATCATTCAGACATACATTATATATGCATTCAAAACAAAAATCATGCATTCATAAATGTATTTTCAAAAAGAAAAATTCCAAAATTTCAAAAATGCATTTTCTCATAAAAATTCATTCAAACATACATCGTATATGCATTAAAAAAATCATGCATTCATAAAAGCATTTTTTTTAGAACAAAATCTTTCAAACATGCACTATATATATAGTGCATTTTTTGAAAAAATCATTCAAAAATAATCATTCATAAGTGCATTTTTTGAAAAAAACAAATCATGCATTCATTCAAACATATATCATATATGCATTTTCCAAAAACAAAAAGTCAAAAATTTCATAAATGCGTTTTAAAAAAAATAATTCAATTTTCAAAAAAACAAAAAAAAGAAAAATGTGGTGAGTCATTTGTTCATGGATCATTGAATACACAAGATTGTGAATACTAATAAAATGGGGATCATTTAAGCGAAATGTTTAATAAAGATAAAAATTGGCTTTTCTAAGGAAACATTTGCATACACGTTGTTTGTTACCTATTGTCTTTCCCAAAATTATCAAGTTTTCCCAAAATTTCCTAGATTCCCAAAATTCTCAAATGAAATGATTGTCCAGATGGTTACCATTAACTGAGAATATTTTTACACTGAGACAGAATGTCAGTTTTCTATTAGTTGACCAATCTCCTACCTCTATTCTTGAGGAGCATTCGAAAAAAGGTGTGTTAGATTGAAAACCCAAAAAGACAATCTAAGCAAAAGATAGGACAGTAAAAAAAAGAAAAAATAAAAGAAAAATGTGTGTGTCAGAAATCATTAATTTTGTTTCATTGTTAAACTCTTTAAAAATCAAGCAATCATGATTCAAAATGATATATGGCTATGTTTCTATATCCAAAACACTTTTGTTAATCCTTTGTACCCTCTTTGAGCCAAAAAAATAAAAATATTTCTTTCAAATACCCCTAATGAGGATCATCAACAATTTGAATCTTAGTTTAAGGTTTTGATAAAACAAATTCATAAACAATTTATATGTCAAAGCTCTTAATTCATCAAGAAAGAATTATCATTAGAAGTTCCTGAAAGCTTAAAAGAAAATGCACATCAAGCAAAGAGTAAATCGAAAGCTTCTCAAGAAAAGAAAAAATAGGAAAAGAAAAAAAGAAAAGAAGTAAGAAAAAAGATATTCTCAAAAGTTCATCAAAGAGAAGACTCTCTAATGAGAAATAAAATAGAAAGAAGGTACATGATACAATGGAAGATAACCTGGGTTGGTTACAACATTTGGTTGATGATCCTGGTTTAAAAAATAAAACCCAAAAAAAATATTTTTTGAGCCTTTATATCCTTTTCTTCACAATCCTATAACCTCTTGGCCACGTTACAAGCCCAATAAAGTCAATATTGATTGAGGAATGATTGCAATGATTTTCATAAAGTTTAACTCTACTGATAATACGTGAAAAAAAAATAAACAGAAAAATGAATGAAAAAAGAAAAAAAGAAGTTTACTAGAATGCCTTTTTCAGAAGAGAGTCATCTATACACAGGTCAACTGAAAATGAAACATTGACACTAGGCATCTGATACCTTGCTTTCCCTCACATATATCGCATTATACATATCAATTGGGGCAATCATATTTTCAGTACCTTTTTCATCCCTCATACAACACTAGGGCAATCCAGTTCCTTGTTATCCCATTTTTGTCACCTTACCAAGACAAGCAATCCCTCACACAAATCTCATCATTACCTTGTACATACAAACTGGGGCAATTGCAAAGCCTATTTCCCTTCATGAAGAGTCCTTTACACTATCCTTATTTTCTTTTGAACCAAGTTGCTCATACCGTCCAAGCTTAAAGCCGACGTAGCCAGCCCAACACACTAAAATTGGGACACCTAAATGGGGGCAGTCCTGTCGAAAAATTTGCTCCCCGAATATCTTTCAAATACCTCAAAATCCCTAAACACTTATCCTTTTATCTACGGGGTTCAAGCATGCATCTAAGCAGTGTTTCCAAAAGGAAAGTTGATTGCTACACCATGTTGACATTAGCTTTAAATGACCCTGGATTTTCTTAAAAAATGGAATTAAATGGATTTTCAAAAATAGAAATTGATATTTAGGGAATACAATGATCACCAAGAATTTCTGATTCTACACAGTGAAATTTTGAAAAAGAGAAAAGGAAAACTTTTGTATATATTTTCACTTTGAAGTTTGTACATATTCTTGAGATCTTTTAAATTCTTTGTATATATGCATTTAAATAAAAATAAAATCATCGAAAAATTCTTTTAAATGTACATAAAAAATATATATTTCGAAAAATCTTTGTACATACTTTTTAAATAAACATAGGAAGAAATCATTGAAAATGTTCCTTTGTACATAAATTTTGAAACATTTTAAAATCATTAAAAATATCTTTTGTACATATCTTCTCTTTTGAAAAATTAGTACATATCTTTTTGAAACATTGTCTTTGAAAAGTTCGCTCAAAAAATCATCATTTGTAAAATTATTTAAAAAATTTGTACATACATTAGCATCGAAAATGATTATACAAGAAAATAGAATTTCATGCATTATCATTCAAGAAAATAAAAAAATGAAAAATAGAATTTCATTCATTTAATATATGCATTATCATCCAAGAAAATCAAAAATAAAATATCAAGCATTGAAACATGCATTTTCATTCAAAATAAAAAATAATAAAAACACAAAATTTCATGCATTTTAACATACATTCTTCAAAAGAAAATCGAATTTCGTGCATTCATATATGCATTCTTCAAAAATAATAAAACAAAAAAATCAAGTTTTATGCATTCATAAATGCATTCTTTTTTTTAAAAAAAAAGAACAAAATCAAAAAAACAAAAAGAATTAATGTATTCAAACATGTACCTTCATTCAAAAAATTCACAAAGTTTCATGCATTCATAAATACATTCTTAAAAAAAAGAACAATATCAAAAAGACAAAAAGAACTCATGCATTCAAGCATGCATTTTCATTCAAAGAATTCACAAAGTTTCATGCATTCATAAATGCATTCTTAAAAAAATAAAGAACAATACATTTTCGTTCATAAAATTCACAAAAATTTCACACATTCATAAATGCATTCTTTAAAAAGAATAAAAAATCAAATTTCATGCACTCAAACATGCATTTTCATTCAAATCAGAAATTCATATTCAATCAAACTTTCATGCATTCATAAATGAATTCTTCAAACAGTATAAAGAATCAAATTTTACGTATTCAAACATGCATTTTCATTCAAATTCAAAATTCAGATTTAATAAAAAAATTCATTCTTTCATAAATGCACCATTCAAAAAAAAAAGAACAAAGAACGAAAAATCAAATTTCATGCATTCAAACATGTATTTTCAAAATTCATATTCAATGAAAAATTTCATGCATTCATATATGCATTCTTCAAAAATAATAAAACAAAAAAAAATCATGTTTTATGCATTCATAAATGCATTCTTTTTAAAAAAGAACAAAATCAAAAAGACAAAGAGAATTAATTTATTCAAACATGCACTTTCATTCAGAAAATTCACAAATTTTCATGTATTCATAAATGCATTCTTAAAAAAAATAATATCAAAAAGACAAAAAGAACTCATGCATTCAAGCATGCATTTTTATTCAGAAAATTCACAAAATTTCACGCATTTATAAATGCATTCTAAAAAAAAAAACAAATCAAAAAGACAAAAAAAATTCATGCATTCAAGCATGCATTTTCATTCAAAAAATTCACAGTTTCAAGAATTAATATATGCATTCTTCAAAAAGAATAAAAAATCAAATTTCATGCACTCAAACATGCATTTTCATTGAAATCGAAAATTCATATTCAATCAAACTTTCATGTATTCATAAATGCATTCTTCAAGCAGTACAGAAAAAATCAAATTGTATGTATTCAAACATGCATTTTCATTCAAATTCAAAATTCAGACTGAATAAAAAGTTTCATTCTTTCATGAATGCACCATTAAAAAAAAGAACAAAGAACAAAAAATCAAATTTCATGCATTCAAACATGTATTTTCGAAATTCATATTCAATAAAAAATTTCATGCATTCATAATGCATCAAGCAAAAAATCAAATTTCATGCATTTTTATATGCATTTTTCAAAAGAACAAAATCAAAAATTCATATTTAAACAGATTTCGTGTATTTTAACCTGCATTATTAAAAAAAATCACATTTCATTCGTAAATGCATTCTTTAAAAAACAGAAAAAAGAAAAATTCATGCATTTTCATGCATCGAACATACATCTTCCAATAAGGAAAAATCAAACTTCATGCAAATCAACAGATATTATTAAGGAAAAAGACTCAATGTATTTTCGCATTTTAAAACATGATGGTATAATCTTACTAACATTGTCCAGAGATTTAATGAAGGTACATGACCTTCTGTTACACGGTCTCAGATTTAGATATATGACCCTCTGATTCAAGGTCTCAAATTCAGATATAAGACCCTCTGTTTCAAGGTCCCAGATAAGGAGTTATGACCCTCTGTTGCACGGTCTCAGATTAAGATATATGACCCTTTGCTTCAATGTCTCAGATAAAGAGTTATGACCCTCTGATGCATGGTCTCAGATTAAGATAAATGACCCTCTGATTCAAGGTTAGTCCAAAATCAAAGTTTACAACTCGTTCGTTTCAGTACAAGGTCAAAATGAAAAACAACGAGCCTCTCATCTCAGTACAAGGTCGAAATCAAGAACAACGACCCTCTCGTCTCAGTACAAGGTCAAAATGAAGAACAACGACCCTCCCGTCTCAATACAAGGTCAAAATGAAGAACAATGACCCTCTCGTCTCAGTACGAGGTCAAAATGAAGAATAATGACCCTCTCGTCTCAGTACAAGGTCAAAATGAAGAACAACGACCCTCTCGTCTCAGTACAAGGTCACTTCAATACAAAATTTACGACCCTCTTGTCTCACTACAAGGTCAAAATGAAAAAAAAAACGACTCTCTCGTCTCAATACAAGTCAAAATGAAAAAAAAGAAAACGACCCTCTCGTCTCAGTACAAGGTTAGTTCAAATCCAAAATTTACAACCCTCTTATCTCAATACAAGGTCAGTTTAAGGTACGCGACCCTCTCGTCTCAGTACAAGGTTTAGGCCTCTATCTATACATTTATTTTATTGCCTTTTATTTTCATAACCGAACGAAATTAGTGTTTTTGTCCTTACTTATCTTTTACTCATATAATCTGAACTTTATAAGTTCATATAGTAAAATTTAAGTAAGGAGGGGCAGCTGTCTACACCCAATTTCGTTCAGGCAAATAAAATTATTCCAAAATATAAAACAATATAAAATTAAAATAAAATGTGTGTTATTATTTAAATAAAAAAAAGAGTTTTGGTTCCATTCTATTTTATGAATAAAGTTAAAATAAAATATGTAAAAAAAGAAAAAAATTAAAGAAAACCAGTATATTAAAAATTTGTTAAAAAATAATAATAATAAAAATAAAATTGTCATTAAAGTGTTGTCATGTCACATCCTCTCTTTGCTTGCCTTTTCTGATGCCCATTAATGATACGAAAATTAATTGAAAATAAATTTAAAAAAATTTAGAAAGGCTAGAAATTTGAATAGTTGATCTGATTATTATTCTGATTAATTGCAAACGATTTTCTGCTTAATAGTGATTAAATGCTGATGATTTTCAATTAAATGTTGATTGTCTAATAATTGATGCATTTTCTTTTTGAATTGTTATGCTCATCCTTTTTATTCTACAGGCTCCATTTGGTTAATGTTCTAAAATAGTAATTAGATAATTTGTTTATTTTTCGAAAAGTAGAAAAAATAATGATAATAAATATATATTGCAAAATAATAATGATATTAAAGTAAAATAAAAAAAAGGTTTAAGTATTTATTTTTATTTTTATTGTTGTGTTATTTAGGTTGCTTTCAATAAATGTAACAATGAAAAAAAAAATAAAGAAAAAACAAATTAAAAATTAATAATAAAATGTTTCAGGCACATTACCTCAAATATTCCCCATTTATTTCCCATATTCATTTATTTTTGAATTTGATTATATGTATGGGAGGTTATGATGCCATAACAGCAATAATGGTACAATTCTGCCTATTTTGCAGTCTGTGTTCGTCCTCGGGATTTAACAGTCAGTTGGTGTCATAAGTGGGGATAATTAGGAATTAATAGATTTGAATCTGAATTAAAAGGGAATAATCAATTGGCAGTTCACAAATTATAATTAAGTGGGAATAATTAGGAATTAAGGGATTTAAAATTTGAATTAAGAGTGGGCTGACTAGAATTAGTATAAATATGCATAGTGAGCAAGTGGATAGACACACGAAAAAAACACGAGAAATACTAGAGATACTAAAAAGGGTCCTGAATATTAGTGAGTAGATCGTTTGAAGGTGAGAGTTCAGAGAAGAAGGGAACGTGCTTTTGGAGGATCTTCAACTGGTACGCTCTATTTACTCTGTGTTATATACTTACCACATACAAGTGGTTGCTATGTTTGATGATTATTATGATATCCTGAGGTTCATCCCTTGTCTCTTTGATCTTTAAAAAATAAATAATAATAATAATAATAATAAATTATAAAACATTTTTCAATTTTCAAGGAACGAACCAAATGCTTTCTAAAATTTAATAAATTAATAGTTCTTGAAAAAATATCAAAAATATAAATTTTTAAAACAAAAAAGGGAAAAAGTTTCAAAACAACCCTAAAATAATAAAGATAAAACATCTTCAAAAATAATAAAAATGAGATAAATATAAGAAAATAAGAAAATAAGGTAATAGAAACACGTTTTTCGAAAATAAAATATAAAGACAATTTAAAAATGAAATAAAAGAAATTTTTTTTAAATATGAAAAATAGTTATTTTTTTTCCAAAAATAATGAATAAAAAATTAAAAAGGATATGTTTTTTTTAAAGTAGAAAAACAATTTCTTTAAGATAATAAAAATCAGTTCCTTTCTCAAATTAAAATAAAAATAGTTTTTTAATAAACATTTTTAAATATAAAAAAAACAATCTTATCTCGAATTTCCTTTAAATAAACAATTATCAAGAGAAAGAATAATAAAATAGAAAATAATTAAAAAAATTATATAAAATAAATTGCCAAAAATAAAAGAAAATATTCATAAGCTAAAAAATATCAAACGTCATCCAACAAATTTTTAAATTAGAACTACGTGATCCCTGATTTTCTTTTAGAAATATGTAGGACCAAGGTCAATCTTTGTCGGGTTCAAAAAAATAAAAAATAAAAATTTGTCTATGCTATTATTTTGTTTGTTTATTGTTCATTCTTAAATTGCATTTTTTGTAAATATATATTTATTCTTATTTACTGTAATTACTATTTTTAGGAAAAAATAACATCTTGTAAAGCCACACTTATTTCTATTTATTTAATTAAAGGTACCGTCTTAGGACGGACGTTGTGGGGTGCTAATACCTTCCCCACACGTAACTGACTCCCGAATATTGAATCTGGTTTGTAGGCATTTTTTATTTTTTTTTTGGTTTTTCTATAGTTTCCCCAAGCTATAGTGGCGACTCCATTATCAATTTAAATTTTTTTAAATAAGTTTGTGATCGTCCCATCGTGATCCGGTTGCGACAAAGGAAAGAAGAGAAAGTTTATAGAAGTTTGTGAGTGATATGATAGATGTAGTTGATAAAATAGTTTTTTTAATTGATGAAATTATAATTAAAATTAATTTAAAATTAAATATAATTGAATGATGTAATTGATATAATTAAATTTTTATTGTTAATATTACTATATTATTTTATAATTATATTATTATTATTATTAATATTTTTAATTGCATAATTATTAATTTAATTATTTTTTATTATTGTAATTATTATTAGTGATTTTTTTTTAGTTTTTAATATTAATTATTAGTATTTTACTTTTATAATTATCTCATTTTTATTATTACTTTATAAATTTATTATTAATATATGTTATCTTTTTATTTTTATTAACATCTAATTCTATGATTTATAATTATATTAAATTTATTTTTAGTAATTTATTATTATTATGTTATATTATATAATTAATGTTTCTTTTATTAAATATATTTTAATATAATAATTATATGCATAATTATAATAGAATACTTTATTATATTTAGAAGAAAAGAGAAGAGTACATTCAGTTTTTTTTTTAACTTAATGATTTTAATTGATTTTTTTATTCTTCGATTTATTTACTTTCTTCTTTTTTTTTCCATCCTCGGTATATTTCCACGCCTTCATTCAAATATATTCAAATATATCGTCAGATAAAAAACTTTGCATATACTAGAAAGGAAATATGTTAGAAGTCATGTGAAATTATAAAATGCAAAAGGAAAAAATTACTTTCAGATTAATAACATTTTTTTTTAAAATAACTTTTAAGTTGTATAATTTAAAAGTAAAAAATGACTTTCATATTGTATAATTTAAAAACACTATAAGTTTTGAATTGTACAATAACAAAAAGATAAAATAAGAATTTTTATGTTTATGGGATGCAAAAGAAATGCATGATGGTAGAGAAGCAATGCCCCAATGGAAAATATTTCCAAGTCTAACTGCAAAATTAAAAAATTGTGTACCTATTATTAATACACATGCCATACGAGTTAGAATTTAATAAGAATGTAATTGATGGATAATATCAATTACTAAGAAAAATTAAGTAGCCCAATAGATTACCTGGGCAGGCTTTTTCTTCCTGCACCGCACCCTTATAATTTCTAGTTACACCCCTAAAATTTTTAAAATGAATATTTTATCCTTTATAAAAGAGACTTTTTGATTACTTTGTTTTAGAAATCGGAACAAACTTTTTGAAAATTTTCAAAACATGATTGTCAGAATAAAATTTTCAAAACAAGATTTCCAAAACATGATTTTTAGGATTTCTTTTAAGCTTTCTAAAACACATAATTTTTAGAATGATTTTCTCATACCTTTTTCTTAAAAAAAAAAAAGAGCTTTCTAAACCAATTTTTCCTAAATACGTTTTTTTGGAATACATAAAATATGCTCTGGAACAAACCTTTTCGGAACTAGGTATCTAGAACATAAACAATAGCTTGTGGAACAACTTTCTCTCTTTCTCCTCATCTTCTTCTCCAAAAGTGCAACGCGCCATGGAGTGTGGCAGCAACCGTGGCAAGTGCATGAGAAAAGATATTTTAATCTTTTCTTCTCTTAAAATGTAGTGCACTTAGTAATTATGGTAATACATGAAACAAGTAGGACATTAGTAGTTTACAAACACCAAAACATGAGCAAGACCATTTTCTCTAAAAAATAAAGATTCAAGCAGAAATATAGCAAGCAAAGTAACAATAATACCTGGTAGTATATTTTACAAGCAACAGTTGCAATATTTATCAAAATTGAACAAGAAATAGTTTTTGAGACACCATTTTTGTCAAATACTTTCTCGTATTAACTTCTAAATTCACATTTTCAGAAACATACTATCGAAAAGATTCATGATCCAAATTTTTGGTTATTCAGAAACCAACATTGAGTTCCGTAATAGGATGTCCATGAAGTCGATTGCTGGCGGTGCAGCCTCGATTGGTGTGCACTGTGCTGGCACTTGCTGGAACTGGACGCGCTTACCATCACAAACTCTAGTATATAATGATCTCTTTTAAGAACACTATTATGTTACGTCAATCTTACACACTGACCTTTTATGTAATGTTAAAACTTTGAACAATTTCCGTTGGATTTGATATCACATATTTATTATTTTAAATTCATATATATTTTAACTAAATATAATCCGAAATTTTAACATTTAATAAATTAAATTTAAAAGAAATATATTATATTAATATTTAGTATACAACAAATAAAAATAAAAACCCGCGATGATATTAAAAATAAAGAAACATAACATAAAATAGTTAAAATTAATTTTAATAATTGTTTATTATGATTAAATATATTTTATAAAATCACTTGAGGCGTTGATAAAAAAATTTCTGATGTATATATGCTTTCTTCTAAAAATATTTTCCAAAGTTATTATAATATTAATTAATTATTAAAATGACATGTCATTGCTTATATGATCATAACTAATTAAGATTAAAACACTTTAAAATTTACTCAACATTTCATTTAATTATTTGACAAATAATGATATTTATTTTATATTGGGATAATTTTTACAAATATAACTTATTCAAAATATATTGGTTTTATTTACTATAAATGTATTAGTGGAGTCTCTCCTTACAAAACATTATCAAACCATTTAGATTAATTTAATATGTCAATACATTATTTGTTATTATGACACCAAAATATGTATACTAAATCTACAAGTCTTTCTTCAAGCATGATAGTATAAGATACATGACAATGTTTTCATTCCCAAGTATACTTAAGAAACCACGTGTCTCTCTCTAAGTAGCTTATATCATTGTTTTTAGGGTGTTTGAAGTGCTTATCTCCAAATGTTTGATTGTTTAATTGACACTTTTACAATTTTCACGCAGTTTTGTTAACATTATCAACAAGTGATCCATGTGTCAATATACTAATACTCACAATTGCAACGGTGAAATACCCGTTTTCCCAATTGCATTGAACTTTCTTTGAATGTGATCAACATGATTATGGAGTGCATCTATAATTTGTAGGAACAAATGTTTCGTATTTGAAACCTTCTCTGAAATTAAGCAGCAACGTATACTTCATTTTCTGAAAAGTAAAATTGAGCAATCACTCTCGACCTTCTTCACGATCTCCTTCTTCACCATTCTTCTATCCCTTAATCAACTGGAGTTTCATCCATGAATATGTTTCCTCAATTATTGCTCCTCTTTATTGTCCATCAATTGTTCCTTTATAATTTGTCATTTTCCTCATAATACTTTGATTTGCTTGAATCCATTTGATGATACATGTTCACAATACATATACATTAAATAAATGCCACTTTTATTAGGCAATTACTTAGTAGTGACCTGCTTCCTGCACTTAATAAATTATTAATTTTATAATAATATTCTTGTTATTTTTATTTTTAAATTTATTAAATAAATAATTTTTTTTCTCTTTCATATTTGCTGGTGAATCATGCACTAGACTTACTTTTACATTTTTTTTTTCTCCTCATATATATCTCCTTTAATTTTAACTTAATAAAATAAAATTTACTTTCTATTTTTTTTCTCTTTTTCTCTTTCATATATATCTCCTTTAATTTTAGATTAGTAAGTAAAGAAAATAAATTTTGTTATAACCATAATTTAAATTTAAGATTTTTATTATTTTATTTATTAATACAATACTTTAAGATATGTAACATCATATAATTAATTGAAAAAAAGTTTATATTATGACAGAGAAAACAACAATTATGACCTATACTTATAATTTTCTAAAATACTGAAACTATCCTTAGCATTTATAAATTATTATTTTCATCTTCTTTTATTCATTCTTTCTTTTATAACAAAGAATCTCTTATGATTTTTTGCTATTTTCCTGTCAAATTATTTTCTACATAAAAGCCAAATCTTAAATATTTTGTAATTTTTTTTTATAATGTAATGTGATTTTGTTTTTTTATAACTTTATTTTTTTTAATATTTATTGATGAAGTGAAAATAAATAATATAATAGAAGAAGATAATATAATAGAAGAAGAATAGAAGAAGGTGAGTAGAGAAACTATTGAAAAAAGAACATAATAAAAATTCTTATTTTATTAATTTAAATTTAAAAAGGGCCTCTTTTAAAATAAGAGAGAGAAAAAAAAAAACGTTAACTTTTTTTAATTTGGTTGCATTTATCTAGCGGATAAATATGGGTGAGAGAAAAAAATTATTTAATAAATAAATTTAAAAATAAAAATAACAAAGATATTATTGAAAAATAATAATTTGTTAAGTGTAGAAAACAACTTGTATCTGCAGGAAGCAACTGTCATTTTATTAATAGTTAGTTTGCATAAATACTAATTTGAATATAATATTTCCTAAATCTAAGTAATAATGCGAATACAAGTAAAACAATGATTTTATATTTTAAAGTCTTAAAAAATTTAATACTAATATATTATTATAAAATTAAAAAAATAATTTTAAAATTATACTTAAATAATTTTTAATTAAAATTTTAAAATATCTTAACTGAGTTTGAGTTTATATTAATATTATAAATATTGTTTAATGACTTTAAATTTATATTGGTAGTATAGATATTATTATAAATAATATTTTTTAAACTTTCTCCTAATAAATTAAAAATATTTTCTTATAAAACATTGATATGTCAATAAATCCTATATATTAAAACTTTCTAATTTATTATCTCTTAATATTATTCCGTCATATTGACATATCCACTACAAGAAAAAATGAATTTACCTACAGTCAAAATCCGTAGGTAATGACCAAAATCAGTGGGTAATCAGACATTATCCACGGATTACCGACGGGTTAAAGTAGGTAATGAGATCGTAGGTAAATTTCTCAGCACATAAGCAATATGATAATATTATGATTATTATTATTATTCTTATTATGATTACATTAATTGTTATGATTGTTTATATTAATAATAATTATTATTATTATTATTGTTATCATTAATAATATTATTATTATTATCATTAATAATATTATTATTATTCTTATTATTATGATTTTTATTAAAAACGATAATAATAATAATATTAACAATAATATAAATAATATCAATAATAATATTAATAATATTGATAAAAATAATATTAATAAGATTCATAATAACAATAATAAA
>Ga0209489_104135_pt1 | contig 27135 bp, 17 predicted proteins | sample SiratrowhiteBW_FD_187527 | JGI IMG/M metagenome (GOLD analysis project Ga0209489, IMG submission 187527) | Root nodule microbial communities of legume samples collected from California, USA - Siratro white BW (SPAdes) (version 2) | ecosystem: Host-associated > Plants > Roots > Nodule | place... | reverse complement strand
CTTGAGAGTGGTACTAGACGAGAAAACACACGAGTTGTACTTGAATGGTTGGTTTATCACTCCAGAGTTTTCTTTTTCTTATTTTCGTAATAAAACCGTATTCCCATCTTTCATTATTCCTAAATTTTGTTTTTTATTTTTTAGTTTAATCCATTTATAAGATCTACACTTTAATACATTTATATTTCAATTTTTTAAAATTTAAAAATATTTTTTTGTAATCTAAAATTTTATTTAATATTCAGATATATTAAATTTTATGTCACACCAATTTATTTTAATAAAATATTTTATAAGACATATATTTTAAGCTTGTGATATTCATTATGATGAAAAATAACAATAACACCTTTTTTTTTAAGGAGGTATTGAACTGCTTACCATAAATTTAGGTAAAATTTATGATATATTGAGAACTTTTGTAAGATATAATTAATTGAACTTTTTTGTTATATTATATTTAATAACTATTTTTTGTTGAGATATTAATATTATTATTATTATAAATAGTTGTTAACAAATTATATATTTGAATTTGGGTTGTTAAAACATATTTTTCAAGTTGAAATATTATGTCATGTCTACAGAAGACTCAGACATGTAACGTAATTTTTATTCGTCTTTCCATTCACCTTTATATATATATTACTCATTCAAATTCATTTCCTAAAACCTAGTGAAAAATTTAGGAGGAATATCCTTTATTTTTTATTCATATAGAGAAAAATTAAAATGAAGAACTTGTAAAAAAATTTAATTTGTATTTTGTATTCTCTTGCTTTATAACTTATGTTGGATGAAACATATGTTAAATAGGAAAGAAGTTAATAAAAAGTCTTAAATTTATAAGAAATTTAAAACTTAACTAAATTTATGGTATATATAATTTTTTTAGAATAATTTTTAAAATATAATTAAATATTTGTTGTTTAATTTGATGTTAGAAGGTTGGTAAGTGGCTATAATTACGATGATGGATTGTGTGAGAGACGTGAAAGGTGGACACATGTTTACGTAGTTGTTGTTAGGTTAGTGATTGACGTTGATTTCTTGCCAAAATTCAAACCTCATAATTGTTACTAAACGGGTTGCCAATTTCCCATGTATCACCTAATTTTCCTCCTAGTTGCAATATGTGCTTGTGAGAAGCAATGATATGTGTGCTGAAAACCTTGTAACTGTAACTATTATGCTCCCATTTAATATTTTATTTTATTATTAATAAAAAATAATTTTTTTATTCTTGTGATTCAAAATCTTATTTAAAACTTGAATCTTAATTTTTATGTTATATAAAAGAAAGTTTTAAGAAATCCAAATTTTGTTTTATAATTTAATGTATAATATGTGTAATATAGAAACTTTAATGGTTTAACGGTATAAGAAAATATAACATTGTATTTGTATATTGGTGACTATTCTTTATTTGGATGGAAAATTGCGAGAAAATGAAAGCAGGGTATAAGCACTAAACAATGCCATGTAATTGATTGGCTACTTGCATAACCTATTATACTTTAAAATGAAATATCATGAAGATTAGACGCTTTCTCAATTTTGGTTTGATATTCAAATAACTTGAACATGAATATGAATCTAGGATTCAACTGAGTACAGGAAAGAATGCAACAAATATTTGTTAACTTTTAGGGTTCTCTTTAGCAATTGCTCTGACGATATTATTTTTGCTTTGCTTTTTTTATTTCTCATAATTATTGTAATTTAACTGTTTTTGTATTTATGTTTAATTTTTATTAAGTTATGGATTTTTACACAAATTTCTGGTTATTTCATTAATTACAAAATTTATAATTTCTGTTAAATCTTACCATCATTTATATTTGTACTTCAATCTTATTTAATTTTATCAAAATCCATAACAATTTTGTATGTATCAATAATGTAAGATCATTTACATTTTTATTTAATTAAAATTATTGATTGCAACGAAAATAATATTTTAATCACACCAGAATTTGTATATAAATATTTTTTTATAAATTAATTTTAATCATATAAATAAAATTATAATCTTACAATTTTATCAATTAAATTTTCATTTTAAATCACACTCATAAAACTATTTACAAACTTTAATAATATTTTTTTAATTTTTTACTTTCTTTTCCTTAATCTAAACAAACTCACATTCAATCTTTTTCCCTTCAAAGCCATCATTTCTCTCTCTCTCTCAAATTCATTATTTTCCCCTCCCTCATATTTACTATTTGAAAGAAACATCCTTTTCTTGGTAATTCGTAGTTGGAAGTGTATCAAATGCATTGGCTTTGGTCATTTTCCAGTCCTACAATTTGAGGAATACTCCTTTAACAATTTCCAATTGAAAACGATTGACAAAAAACTATAAATATGTATATAACCCTGAAGCTGGGGTTGACCATTTCATTGGAGGGCAAGAATTTCGGAAGAAAGTTCTTGGGACTTAGTGTAAATGCAATTCTGCAAAGTAGGGTTTATTTGGAATTCTCTGTCACGGGTTTGGAAAGATTTTCACCATTGAATTCAGGAAGTCATGATTGATGTGTTCGATTATTACAGACACGGATATGAGATTTTGAATATTGTTTAGAATTCCAAATGACCATAACAACTTTTCAATGTGAACAAGCCCACTATATTTCCATTTGCTTTGTGTTTGAGTATACCCATTTATTAATTGGAATTAGAAAATGATAGATAACACTAACAATCTCTCCAGGTTAACCAATTTCACAAGTATGACCCAGAAAGATAAGAACTTCAAGCAAAGCTTTTGACATTTTAGATGAAAATGAAGTTCACTTTATATATAGAGAGAGAACTTCCCAAAAACAAATTATTACACAACCGTTAAATGTTTTTCTTCAAAATATTTGATCTATATTTATAAAAGAGTTTTTATTTATCTTATATTTGATATGGATTTTGGTTACTGCTTTGTATTTTTTATATTTGTTATTATTATTATTATTATGAGTAAATAAATAAAAAATTATCTATGGTCAATTCTGATCAAATGTTAATTTTTCTCAATAAGTATTTACTTGAGAATTCTCATAATTGTTAGGATTTTTTGAGTGGACACATATGAAAGAATCGATAACCAACATCTAATAAGTTTCAAATTCTCATAATTGTGAAATTTTTGAGTGGACATGTTGAAAGAATCGATATTCAATATCTATTAAGTTTCAAGCTATAAATTAATTTATATATTTGAAATATTACCACTAATCTAAAATCTTAAAAAGACTAAGTTTGAGAATTTTTTTATATACTTTATTTTTATCTTTATTTAATGTTGAAATTTTTACTTCAAATTTAAATTACTTACTATTTATTTTATAACAAGGATATTCTATCGGCTATTTGTTTGACTGCCAAAACATATTGGTTATATATGAATAAGATAAGTTGGGCCAAGGGTAGCATGAAACTTAATCTTTGACTAATTTTCAAGTATATACCTATTAAATTAACAAACTCTGTGACTATAAAAGAAAATTAACAAACCTTTGTTGGATTTTCAAACTCTTACTTGCCTTGGTAACCATAAAAAGAAATTGATTAGAAAAAATTAATAACTTTGCATAATCATCGTGCTAAAAAGGTAAAAAAATTGAGAAATACATAAGCAATTTTGCATAGGTAAAACTAGACATTCTAAGGATTTTATACTTGAATCTTTACTTGTGATAGTCACAGTATCTCACTTTCTTCTTTTCTTAAACTTTTGCATCCAATATTCCATTTTGTTTGTGAAAAAAAATTCAAGGATTTAATTTGTCTGATATTTGTAAAAATCCTGTGTGAGAGATAATAGCCTATGTGTCACTTCATTTCATCCAACAGGCATCGTTATATTTGATCTACGTAGTTATTTTTAATTACATATATGACATGAAATCTCAAAATTATTCATTACCTGCTCAACAGGTCTTACTAACAAATGTTAAATGAAAAGTAATATTATTGTAAATTCGTTTTTAAAACAACTAAAATGATTAATTATTAAAAGATAAATAATAACGATAAAAAAAATTCTAGACTCTAATACTAGTAGAATTCTTTTATAATTAATTTTTCACGAGGATTTACAAAATCCAAAAAAAATATATACAAGAATTTAAATTCCTTTTGTAGTTCTGTAATAGAAAATTTTCAATAAATATAACAAATTCTACTATTTTACATGTCTTATGAAATAGTTTTCTACTTTGAAAAATTAAAACCTTATTAGATCAATGATCTAATGGAAGAGATATAGGAGGTTATATATATATATATATATATATTGTTTTCAAGTATAAATGGATTCACAATAATATTGATGTGAAGATTAAAAAATAAAAAATAATATAGATCAACTTCAAACGCTAATATCTTAGGACAAACTATTTATCATGACACATTAAATTTAATAAGTATTTTATGTTAAAGACCTTATTCCTAAAAATTGATTAATTGTTTTCATGAAAAAATAAGATTTTATTCATGAAGACGAATAATTTAGACTTGATATATGTCACACTCGTTTATTTATATTAAATATGAATTATTCAATCAATAAAGATGATGTGGTTGATGATATACACACCATTGGAATAGATAATGAAAAATATACATATGAGTCCATAACAAGTGAAACTTTAGTGCTTTAAATCCTCAACTCGATTCCTCTTTTCTTTAAATTGTCAATTCCTGATTTTTCTAAGTCAATTCCTGATTTTTCCTTTGTCTAGAGTTGTTTTTCTACAACCCTAGGACTGTGTGGTGCATCGAGAAGGGTTTTGGACCTATTTGTATGCAAGAAGTGGTGGTTTGATGTCAACGGAAGGATTCACAGTAAGTAATCTTTCTTTTCCTTTATTTGTGTGTGTTATTTCTGTTTGATAATAGTTTGTGAAATCCTAATGTGTTGAATTGGTAATAATTTCTAAAATCCTAACATGTGTTGTTCTTGAATCTGAAATCGAATTTATCGATAAGAAATTTAGTTGAGATCAGTACCATTTGGCATCTCCAAGTTGGTAAAGTTTATATACGATGTTTTATTTAATTTTTACTTCTTATTTATTTCTGTAATTAAATATGAATATTATATATGATAAGCCTTATGATCTATAGGGTCTTGAGTTTAAATTGATATCCATGTACATTTGATTATGAAAAGCTTAACAATTGTATTAATTTTCGAGCAGTCTAACTTTGTTAATATTGTTCAACTCGACATGTGCATCATGTAGTATTCCTTGAATTGGTGTTAAATTGGGTATTTTGAGCTAGGAAGTCTACAAAATGCTTGACAAAATATGTTTATGTGGTCACTGGATATAATTGAATTTTGATTTAGAATTACAAATTCATATTGGATTTGGATCTAACCTCTTTTGATTTACATTTACAATCCATACAGTCTATATTAAATTTGGATCCAATCTCTTTATTGTAAAATTAGTATCAATGATTACTTGGTTTTATACTTACAATTTAGATTTATAATTGTAGATTTGGAATTAGCATTTAAAAGTGTTCTTGGATTTGGGTGTGTGATTACTACTTTAAATTAAATTGAATTCATTTGAAATTGAATTGATTTTCGATTTCAGTAATTAATTAGTTTTAGAATTTAGATTTGGAAATTTGGATTCAAATTTGAAATTAGAATTGGGTTGTTATTGAATTTCAGTTCTCAATTACTACATGAAATAGAATTTATTTTGGATTGCATTAAATTGTTATTAGATTTAGGCTTGCTATTTGAAAGTGAATTCACTTTCGATATGTAATTATTATTTTAAATTAAATTTATTTGAAATTTAATTGATTTTAGATTTTAGTGATTATTTGATTTTAGAATTTGAATTTGAAATTTCGAATTCTGATTTGAGATTAGCATAAATTGTTATTGGATTTCAGTTTCCAATTACTATTTCAAATAGAATTCATTTTTATACCAATTTAGTTATGTGAAATTATAATTTTATAAACAGATTTGAAAATTAAAATGACTTCCAATTTCCAACTATTTTCTTTTATACTTAGCATTGATCAAAATACATTTACATCAGTTTTTGTTTTCTATTTTTATAGTGTCCCTTTTAGGATGTTAAATTTTTTTCTTCATTTCTCTTTATCTAATCGTTTACTAGCGTCGACTATACAGACTATAATTAATGTTGTTTTTTGTTTTTGTTTTTCTTAGCGTCCCCATTTAGAAGGTTAATGTTTTCAATTATTTTTAAGTTCAACATCGACTAGACGACATTGTATTAAAGTAATTAAAATATTTTGTCATTTTAAGATGAGTTAAGTCGATATTATTAACGCTCTATTTAGTAATATACTAAAGTGCATAGTTTCTACAGCTGTAGTGTAAACTTTCTGACGGATGCTGTTAACATTGTAGCATCGATTTCTTTTATTTTGTATCCACTTTTAACTAACTCTAAAACTTTAGTTTTCTATGATGATAGTACTTTATTCAATGTCATTAAAAACTCCTTTTAACTCTGGTTAAAAATCCTTTTACAAGTGTGATTATATATTATTTGAATATTGTATTTTTATATATTTTTAAGTATCACATTAATCAATATAATAAAATGTGATGTCTATATAAAAAAAGTGAGTTATTATCTTCTATTTTAAACTTGGTTGAGAATATTTTGAAGCATAACGTAAATTATTAGTAAAATACATAATATAAAATTTGTTATAATTAAAACTAAAAAAATATAATTGGAATAATTAATCTAAAAAATATATAATAGTACGAAATTAAATAATAGTTATAATTATAATTATTCAAAAAAAAATATTTTATCGTTGAGAAAATTATATAGAAAAGTCACAAACATTTTACATTTATCAGATTCTTTAAAAATTAATTTGGCTAAATATTTATAATTTAATAAAATAACAATTTATAATTAGCTACTACCTAATTTTTTTTAACTCTCTACTAACACTTCAACTATTTTTCTACTATATAACATTAGACATTTAGTTACCTTAGTTGTTGATTTATTATTGAATATCATAGATAATTTTACTATTGGGATAAATTACTAAATGTAAGGTTTTGAATGTAGAAACACACACAAAAAAATAGAAGAGAAAATCAAACAAATCATAAGGTGATTAGGCTAGACTCAGTAATAATAAAAGAAAACAAAAAAAAAAAGGCAAATTGGAAGGTCACTCTTATTTCTAAAAAAGTATATGCTATGAAATTAGGAATTTCATCCCACCTAATATAATTGTTTCTAGCCTCAACAGCAAAATTAACTAACCTATCAACATATGTGTTGTCCTCTCTTAAAATGTGAGAACAAGGAAAGACCAAGAAAAAGCACAGGAACAAACATTTCCTCCATCTATTGCTATAGCCTCTATGCTACTATTTTCTCATCAGGAAAAACCTTACGAGCAATTTGAGAATCACCTTTCATCCTAACAAACTTTCATCCCATTTTCCCCATCTGCTCCAAAGCAATGATAATGACTAAAATTTCAGAAAAAAAAAATGCAATTTCTTCACCAATATACACTGAAAAACCACCAAAATGGTTACTTTAACCTGATGTAATGCAATATAGAAAGAATGGTGATACTTTGAGAACCGGTTTTCTACCTTCAATTTATAACCAAATAAATTATTATTTTATTATAATATAATATTTTATTAATAAAAACAGTTAAGTTGTAAAGTGGAAGTATTATGTGAATTTGTGTGAGTGAAGTATTATGTGAACAGTGGTATCAATGTTAATGTAGAAATTGTTTTATAATGTTTTTCAGATGTAACAAATTTTTTTAATACATTCTAAATTATGTTTTTTCAGAAAATACAAAAATTTTAAAAAGTTATTCCTTCTCATTCTATTATAATAAAAAGTAAAAGAGTGGAGCTTTGGGCCTTGGTTCACATGATCCAAAATAATAGCCCAATTGACGGTGGATACTCACACTACCTTTAGACTTGAATTTCTATGTATTTTCAAAAGAAAAAGTTTCTAAAGTTCAAAACTATAACAAAATATTCTACTAAACATGACTTTTAAGGTGATAATTATAGAAATGAACAAACCTACTATTTTCAAGTGCAACAATCTACACTGTTTATTATTGTTTATAATATTATTACAGTTTATTAACGTGCCAATGTTGTATACATTGTTTTTATTATTTCTATTTGTTACATTTGTAAATAACGTTGGACAAATATAACTAGCACATTTCTAATTGTAGTATCTGGCAGCAGTGGATCATTATTATTAGTTAGATAGACACGTTCATGATGCATGGCACATGCACGTGATTTGAGGTAGAAACCACGACATGGAAAGTTGAGGACTAGGAGCATTCTGTATTTGGCATAAAGCTGATAAATTTGAAGGCAGAAGAGAAAAAGGTGGAGGAAGAAACGGGCAGAACCAAAAATTAGGTTAAATGACAAGTAACAGAGCCACGAAACTCTGTACCCTACAAACTCTATCCTTTTTTAACCCTACAAACTAACTACCTACCCAACCCTTTTCTCCTATATCCTCTTGCTCCCCTCCTATACCAGGAAGGGCAGGGATAAAGACACCCTCAGAGCCTTTCATTTTCTCTTTCTCTTCTTCCATTCCAATAAGAACCAACACAAAAACTCACTACCTTACCTTAACCCTACCCTTCTCAAATGAACTGCAAGCTGTGGCTCTCTTTCCTCCTCTTGGCCATTGCCTTGGCCATGGTGGCTGAAGCTTCCAAAGTTCATGAATTTGGCTTCCCTGGAGCTGGGATGGATCTCGTTGGAGATGACAATGAGATGCTGCTAGATTCTGAGTCCAACCGTCGCACACTCGCGGGGCGACAACAATACATTAGCTATGGTGCCCTCAATGCCAACCAAATCCCATGTGGTAACCGTGGAAACTCCTACTACAATTGCCAGGAGAGGGGTCGTGCCAACCCTTACTCTCGTGGCTGCAGCCAAATCACGCATTGTGCTAGAGACACCAGTTAAATCAAATCCACACACCCATATATAATAATAACAATAATAATATATGTATCTATTATCTATGATAATGTCATAATAAGTGCTGTCTCTGGCTTTTGTTCTATCAGTACAGATTCTTCAATAACTTACACCTTCTTACTGTAGGCCTCCATTTTCAACACCTTATATTGTATTTTCCAGGGAGGTTGATTATGTAATTCTGTTGTGTCTGTAATCGATGACAATGTAATAATGTAATTGGTCTCTCTCTCTCTCTCTCTATATATATATATATATGTATTCTTGTTATGTAACTTGTGTAATCTCTTCTTTCAAATGCACATATAAAAGCGTAATGAATTAGAAAGATACCTAAAAGTGGAGAATCTATCATGAGATTTCACCTTGTTAAAGCTTTTTGCATCACGTTTTTAAACATATGTATCATGATACATTTAATTTCAGTGTTTCTGTAACAATAATGTAAGTTCGGCCTAGGTAGAGTTCTCCTTAGTTACTTAAAAAAGAACATTCTGTTGTAAATTAAGCTTAGTTATATAAGAAAGTTAAATGATTTTAACTTCTCTTAAAAATTGGTTATAAGTTATTCATTAATTAATTTCAGCTTGGGAAAAGTTTTTATTTCCCTATAAATGTTTGTAAAAAAATTATTCAAAGTGACATAATCATGTTCTCATATATGTTTTCTTGGCTCCAATGTTATCCAAAAACACATTGAACATCGTTTTTTTTTTTTTTTCTTGGGATGGCACATTCATAATTGAGCTCGTAAGGTGTTCCTTCATATATAATAACATAAAATCCCTTCTTAATTAAAACATATTAGTAGTACAAACAAATACAATTAACGAATCCTATTTTAGTTGGTATATGTTCAATTAATTTTTTAAGGATATATTCAATTCTATTTTCAGCAATATGATTAGTGTCTATAAAATTAAACAAGATTAGCATAGATTAAATTTAATACTAATCTTAATAAATTGAATAGTGTCTTCTTAACTAATATATAATATTAAAAAGATCTTAAAAAACTTATTGTCGACTTAACCCACTGAAACATTTTAATGTATATTAAAAAAAAATAAAAATATACGGTTAAACTTACGCTAACTTTCTTATATATAAAAAAATATTTTCTTAAAAAAACTAGTTTCAACTTTACTTACAAAAGTAGTTTTACTTGCTTAAAAAATAAAATAAAATATAAGTAGGTTTTAACCAACTATACAAGTACACACTAGTGCTTAAGCTCATTCGTTACATTATTGTAGTTGAACACTTATGTTCATTTTGCTCGAATTCTAGTTGATATTGAAACGTTGAATGAAGCCTTTCTAAATTGGATAGTATCTATTTTGGCTCATTCAAAACTATGGTTTATTAGGAGTGAATTTAGGTTTTCATACCACGTCGCTTTCTTCAAATCATACAGAGTTTTCGTTCAACTTAAACACTTGTCAATTGACAAATATTTTTTAACACTCAAAGTTATTGAACATATTTCATTTATTACTATTTAGAAGTGTAAGGATTAAACACCCCTCATGTGCTTTATATTTATATTAATTTTTTTCTGTTGATAAAAAAAATAAAATAAAATAAAATACTAATGGTATAAAAATTTGCAACGGGTGCAAATTAGTTTATAAAATCAATAACTGAAGTTAATAACGGGTGCAAATTAGTTTATAAAATCAATACTAATGGTATAAAATCAATAACGGGTGCAATTTTCTTACTAAATGCATACAAGTTTCACTTAGATATTTTTCCCTCAAATTTAGGTTAGGTTTTTTAGTCAAGTTAAATTTGTTTTGGCCGTTCAAATTTAAAATTGATCTTCTCTAGTCCTGAAATTTAAAATTTGGTCGTTCAAACTTGTTTAAATTTGGAGATTTAGGATGGTAACAAAACCTTTACATGTATTGGAGAGGAAGAATACTTTGTATGAAACAAAATAGTGAAATTTAAATACATTATTCTCAATAATAGGGATTTAAATAGAAGTTAAAGACATTAATTGTATCTGTTATATGTTTAAGATTTATATCTAGCCATAACTATTGTAAAAAATTTCATATTACATTAATTAGTTTACAATTGATATATATTATCTTTTACTTTTCTTTACATATTTTTTTTATTTTAATTATATTTACAACTGATATAATATTGATAATGAAACTAATGTAAAAAAGCCTCAACTGATATAAAATTTATTTTACTATTAGTATTTTGATTACTTTATTGCACTGTATGTCTTGGAGCAGGAAGACAACGTTGAAACCCCAAAATTTATTTTTACTCTCAGTTTAAAATACAGCACGATACTGTATATATAGAGGGATGAGAAAAAGAAAGAAAAAACAGAACACGTGCAGAGCATGTGTGAATAAGTAAGTAATACACCGATCAAGGTTGGACCATATGTTCCTCTTAGGAAAATATGCTTCCAAGTGTGACAGATGATAGCAAGTGTTGCTACCAGTTCTACCAGTTCCAGCGACGATTTCAAGAGTATATGGCAATAGGCGATAACGTTTTTAGCAAGACCATTTTCTATACTAAATTTAGTGCTCACATTAAACATAAATGAGAATCTAGCATAAGACACTATAAATGTATTTATTATTATCATGACTGCTTTAATTGATTCAAGCATCCAAGTATCATTATATAATATTTTAAAAGAAGTTCTTTCTTTATTCATATTTATTCATGTATCTTGATGGCTGATATATCACGTTATTCTTAATGCGTCATTCGTATATACCCTATGCATCACGTTCCTACTTTCATGGAAAGTAGTTTACAGGTATTACATAAGTTAGAAGTATATAATATGTTTATATTTCGTCACTTTCTAAGAATAATGGAAGCAAGACGTCATCTTCAATCAAAATGGCTGCAGCAAAAGACTTGTTCTCTGAATCTAATCCATGTTTCAAGAAGAGCTATAGTGACATGCATATATGCTGATATGCAAATTGCTGAGAAATTAATATGGCAACTCAGACATGAAACAGTGCAAGTGGAGGAAGGTAGCAAGTTGAAACCCGTGTTGTGGTTTTCTCTTCTCTTCTCCATATTCAATCCAACGTTATTTATTTCTATTTTGGTTTTAAAAATATCAAACATATTAACACAGTATTTAATGAAAAATAAAAATTAAGTTGGATACTTTAATTAAAATCCAAACACACAATTTGCAATCTTACATCTCTGAAGAAAAACAATGAACGAAAAAGAGTGAGGGTTGTTGGTCCACGGTGGGTGTGCATGTGAAAAGTGGAAAAACTTCTGCTTTGGCGGCAGATAAAGAGTTGCCAAGTGGGCTTGGTGGCTGCTGGTTATTGAAGTAATGGTCAGCATCAATCCAATCTATATTTGCATGTACCTCAAACCATATATGGCTCCCAACTTAATTGTGTTCATCTTCTTCTTCTTGTCTTCATGTGTTGTTCAAGTACCACTATTATTAATTACATTATATATATATTTTTTTTTTGTCAACATCAACCTAACTTCAAATTACATTATTTATAAGCCCCCATACTACCTATCACTTTGTTTAACAAAATATTATTATATTTTAAATTCGTCTTACTCCATGTACAAACCCTAATTTCAAATCATAAATCAGTTTTGTTAAAAATATATTTAGATAATTTTTTTTTTGTAAAAAAATATATATTTTAAGAAAAACTAAATTGATATAGAACTGAATTATATAATAAAAAACTATTTTTGTTTTAGAAAAATTGAACTGAATTATTAGATTAGTTTAATTTTTAAAAAATAAATTGTTTCTAAATAGAATTGTTTGAACCATACTTAATTATAACATGTGAGATTAGAAAATATAACTTTAAAATAAGATGTCTATTACCAATAATTCAAACAATTCAGATAGTTTAAGCAATTTAAAAACATATAAGAGTAATTTAATTTCATTCTTTTCATTCAAACCATATTAATGCAATTAACGTCAATTTGTTTAAATAATTATATAACAAGGTTTAGTTCTATTAAACCACTTTTAAATTTTAATTAAGTTTTATAATAATTCAATTCAATTTATTCATTTCTTTCAACCCTACTCGTGATCGGAGTATGTACACATAAGTTAGTATAATTCCTATAAAAAGAGTACACATGTTAAAATAATTCCTTCGTACACATTAGTTGACAAAATTTCTACAAAAATACACAATTCAACATAATTTTTTTGTCTAAGCAGATCATTCAAATGAGCATAATTTCTATGAGATTAGACTTATATATTTTCCTCTTAGGAAAAATTTTCAACTAATCAAATTTGAGTAATATGTATTTGTAGGTTTAACACATTTTCCAACGACAAAATCATTTACGTGAGACATTTAAGTGTACTTTCTCAATTAGGTGTTTCTCAGATTCTTCAATCAAAATTGGATATCAACTAAATTATCAGCAGCCCTTTATTTTAATATCATTTTATATTACACGAGTTATCGAGATAGAACTTTAATTTTATCAAAAATAATACCATAAATATCTGAGAAAATGTTTCATAAATTTTATTCTTAGTTTATGCTTTTCTTATATTATGAGTTTATTAGTTGATAATAATAAGATGTAAAAAAAAGAGAAATGTTTTATAAAAATATATATTATAACATAAACATGATTTGATATCTACCTTTTTCCAAATAATAAAAAATATTTAATATGTTTCCATCTTATATACATTAGCATTCCATAGAAAAGCCCTTCGGGTTTACTTTGTGTTCATTCTTTGAAGAACAGTTTATGTTATATTTATCTATCTGTAATAAAGTTTATGCATATACTTTTAATGTAAAAGTTAATTCTTTAATATAAATAAAAGCTAATTATATTTTTAACATGTGTATTATCCTTTGCAATATACATGAAATAAAACAGAGTAATAGTTTATAGTATATAACAAAAGCATATCAGTATTCATGATTTGCAAATACCGTCTCTTCTCTTGTTCTGTCATATAAATTCGTCACATTTTAACTCCCAGAAGCAAAAGAAAAAAAAACAAAACTTTTTTATGTTTATTAAACCGATACTCCTTTTCATTTTAAAATAAATTGTGTTTTTGTGTATTACATGAAAACCAAGCAAACTAATAAATTCTAATAAAAAAGGCCTAAAAAATTATATGAAGCTAAATTATCAATTTTTATATTAAATATTTTTAATACTTCATCTCTTGAAAAGAAAAGAATATAGACTTACGAATTTTTGTTGTCTCATTATTTTAAGTCGATTTTAATATTGTTTCACGTCAATATATATATAAGTCATCATTTTTTAATGATATTTTCGTGACGGAAGAAATTAAGTTGTAATGTTTAAAAAAAACTAATTAAGAATTTTACAAGTATTGAACATATTTTAAAATAGAGAACTTAAAAAAAAATAAAAAGAGAGTAATGGTACGATATTCTATAATTATCATGGTGCTTATAAGACCGAGTAAGAAGAAATATGAAGTTTTTTTCTTATGAAACTATATCTCTCACAAAGGATAAGAGTAATAGAATTGATATAAATGATTAAACTTTATGTATCAATATTTATGTATTCTCTAAAATGATTAATATTTTTTACTACAACGTGCTTATTTCAAATTAAGTGTAGTAAGTTAAATAAATAATTAAATAGAGTAATTAACAATTTTTGCAATGACTGATCAGTAAAAATATCTTATTACTTAGTTATTTATAATTATACTGGTTACCCTTTTTACTTTTTCATATATTAAATATTTTAGTTTTTCTATTAAATATGTTTTGCTTTTCCAGGAATTTGTTAAGAAAATCAACAATTTCTCACTTAAATTAAATAAAACAATTGAGTTACAAAAGCCCAAACTGTCAATATTGCTCTGTTTTTCACAGTATTTTACTACCTTGGTTCCTCTTTAAATATACTTTTAAAAATCTCTTTTATCTATCTTTTCAGAATTATAAGAAATAACGAGTTATTAGATCTAGCAAAATGGCTAATATTTTATAATATAGTGAATCAATGTTCGAACATTTAATGAAGATATGAGTATTTAGTGTTTAATAATGTTTTTAATATGATATTTAAAGAAAGATGCATGTATGACACAAGAAAATTGAAAAAATATATTAGTATTATTTATTTTATGTTTATTATATTATCACTGTTGTTTACTTCTAATAATTAATTATTTGATACATTTATCACTGAATTGTAAAAATAATAAATAATAGAAAAAGCATATGAATGGAATAAAATAAATTATATTAAAGAACATAAATAACCTTTACAGAAACGAGATTTCTTTTAGTGTTAAAGTTTTAAGTTTACAAAGATTATCTAAATTCTTACCACACAGGCCCTGAAGAATTTTAATAATAACAATAAGAACATTAGTATGCTTTCTTAATTCATAGTATACCATTAATATATATATTTTTTTCTTATCTTTAATATAAAGCATAATCTAAAAAGTATATACTGATCCTTTTTATACTGTGTTTGACAATTTATTTCTTTTATTTATTTGTTTTTTATTAAAGACTTCAAAAAGTATATGTTTTGGTTTAATTATTTAATGATGAAAAATAAGAAGTCATTTATCTCTCTCACACTTTTTTCATCTTTCAATTTTGTTGTTATTTATCAATGGTGACACCTTTTCAAAGTCATTTTAAAATAGAATTCATTTTAATTCTATTTTTTTAAAGTCATTGATATAAAAACTACAAATTTAAAAAAATGTTTATCGATAATGGTGTATAAAAGAATTCAAAGTGTAATTTCGTAATGTATTTAACTTTTAAAGGATTGCTGATTGCACAGAAATATGCTTGAAAGTATAGAGAGAAATATTTTTTTTTATTATTAAAAAACGTAAATATATATCAGAAAATTTTGGGAAAGACAAAAAGCTAATTATCTTTCTCTTTTCCTCTTTGACACGAGACAAGAAAGTAAAAAAGGAAGAAGTTTGGGTTTTACTGTTTTTTTATTTCCTTCTCACCTATTTCTCCACTATTGAATAAGGAGTCAAAGCATTGCTATATTCAAGTTGTTTGTCAACCATCATGGATGATGCCATATAAATAAATTAGTTATTTTTATAAGTATTAACGAGTGTCTTGGTTTTGTCAACAATTGGTAGTTTCACTTGAGGACGCTAAACAAAAAAAAAATATTAATGTATTTGTATTATAATTTTGATTATTGTCTCCACATAGTGAAGTTGTTGCATCCACACATAAAGCTTAAAGGTATTGGTGAGAGAGTCAAAGATGGCATGCTTGAATTTTGTTGGTGATAAAATAAGATAGATGTGTGGAGTTTGAAAAGGTTATTATCTAGTAATAATGGTTGAAATGAAAACATGGCACATGAGGCATGTTGTGTTATATCTTTCTGAAAAATGATAGCAAAAGGCAAAGTATAGAAGATGATAGCGTTGATAATGGGAGGGGGACTAGTGTTTCAGAGCAGTGCACATGTTGAGTTTCAAATTCCCAATAAATGCACCATCAACCAAGAGTTGCATCATAGTCCTCAAAAATGAAAAAAGATTATATTAGCCCACACAATCAAACAAACCAACACAAAAGAGCTCATCTTAGCACCATGTTTTCTGGCTTTATCAAAAACCCATCTTTTCTTCCCTTTCATCATCACAAGTCCCACTTCGTTTTCCCCTGTCCCCATTCACAACATTGTGGTCTCCTTCCAGTCACAAATAAAACCCTTCATCAATCACACAAACACCAACTGTCTTTGCATCATTGCTTTTTACTCCTGTTCAAACCTTTCATTCAACACCCTCTGTCACTCCATTCAAAAACTTTGTACTTTTTCTGTTCACATTCACTCCTTCCCTCAGCCAACACCAAATCAATCATCACAGTAAACACAACCCTAACCCAAAAACAAAACTTAATTTCAGTTTCACATATTATATCATTACTCTTATTAACAATTAATTAATGTTGTACCCTTTTCAATTTTATTAAGTCAAATTTTGTCCTGTACTGAGAGGAATCACTGGAAGCAGAAAGAAGGTGTTTAGAGTTTGAGCGTTTGGGAAGGAAACACTTGTGAATGGATGTATCTACCTTGTCCTTGGTGGTGTTAGCCTGCGGTGCTTTGGGAAGAGAGGCATGAAGTACAAACACACACATACAGAGCATGATAAAACCGGTGGATGCGTTCCATTCTACTTAAGAAAAACACATAGAATGCCTGCATCTCTTCTTGGCACCTTCCCCTCACTCGGAAAGACAACAAAAAGGGTCAAGATTCCTTACCCATTCTTCTACTCTTTCTTTGACAGCTAGCCCAACACTGCCTTTGCTTCCCATCCATCAAAACCACCACATTTCTCTCTCTCACTCACACACACACCACTTTCATAATTCCTATCCCCACCACCGCTCTGCAACGACTGCACTTAGGTATAACGTTCCTTATAATCATTATGGTCACTGCCCTCAAGCGGAAGCAACTGAATTCGATCACATAATTTAAATTCGGCATTAATTGAAGGATTTGACAGTGCGGGAAACCAAGTAAATTAATATACGCAGCGACCTTGCAGGAGCCACGTTAAAAATCACATTTTTTTTTTGAAAAAAATAACCAACCCAAAGCGAAATTTACGGTTAGATAATATACTAGTGTAGAAGTAGTAAACCTTTTTTCTCATTAAATTGCCCTACACTCCAATACCCCCCTCGGCATGGCTCCTAATAATTAAGCTTCGCATTTTCGATTCAAACTCGCTTTTCTCTCCACGAGCTCATAATTAGCATTTACCGTAACCCACAAAAAGGGGTGAAATTAAAATTCTTGTGCTCGCCTCATAATTAGCATTGAAGAAACGATAAAAAGCGAGAGTAACAAAAGAGAAAGAAACAAATAAAGAGAAAAAGAAGAAAGGTTTAGATACAATTGAAGCAAGATTCTGGTTCCATTCTCTGCATAAGCCATTACAAGTTTATCTATTTCTTTTCTCTCTTTGGTCCTCATGAATGCCACAAAAATATATATAAGAATCTTACAGAAAATGTAAAGGACAAGGGAATAGTAGTAGTAATAGTAATAATAATAAATGATGAAAATTTAAGAGGAGGACGAAGAACCTGGGGAGGAGGTGGGGAAGAGAGGGAGAAGGCGAGGGGGGTCAGCGTCTCTGGGAGTTGAGGCGGGGGAGGGGTGCAAGAAGAAGGCTTTCTCTTGGATGGCCTTGTCTTCAGCCTGGGTGTCGATGGAGCGGGATCGGTGAAATGGGTCGGGTATGAGAGGCGTCACGGGGCTCAGAACGAGCGAGGGGAAGTCAAGGATGCTGGGGGAAAGCACTTCGGTGTTGCGCGGAGAGAATCCTGAGACGGTGTTGGAGAAGACAGGAAGAAGAGGGTTGAGGTTGAGGTTCTTGAGCGAGTTTCTGCGCTCGTAGAGTTTGAACCCGGATTGCTTCTTCATTGGGGGGATGTGGGAGTGGGGCCTCGCAGCTTCGGAGTTTGCTTTGGAGGCGGAGGAGGAGGAGACTTGTTTCGCGGTTTCCGAGGATCCCGTCAGCATTTGGACAACCTGCTTGAAGGAGGAGCTGTCGGCCTGGACGAACGTTGTCGGGTACGGGTTTCCGGATTCGGATCTGGTCATAGGCTTCGGCGGGTACGAGGTGGGGGACGGCGCGCTTGGCGTGAGAGGCGTGAATTGCGCGTGGTGGAGGCCATTGCTGCTGCTGCTGCTACTGCTGCTGTTGGAGCTGTGGCTGTGTCGCGGCGAAGGGAGGAGGCTGACGCCGCCGCGGTGCTCTTGGTACCTTCGAGGGGATTTGGACTCCATCGTTGACTGCTTCAAGCAACAACACACGACGAAAGAGAAAGGAGAGAGAGAGAGAGAGAGAGAAGTGTGGTGCGTAATGTAATGTAACGCAAGTTTTGTTTGGTTTGGTGAGAAATGTATTCGTAGGGCCCTTTTCCGTTCTCACGCGCTATTTAACCACTCTGTTCCTCTCCACTATATGGCAAGGACTACACCACTATGCACATTTCTTCAAACATTCCATATATATTAATTCTTTTTTTCTTCTATTTAATTTTCCTATTGACTGGTCAACTCCCCTCCAATTAATTTTCACACAAAATTATTTAATTAGGGATTTTTCTTACTATCATTGTAATTATACTTACCGTTTCTGCATCCTCTACTTTCTTTTATTAATTGCTATCTCCAAATATTTAATTTCTCTGGATTTTTTAATTGCTTGGAGATTGCTTCTATTTAATTCATTCATGAATGTGACTAATTTGTTAACTGTGGTCAATATGATCTTGGTTTTCTTTCACAGGATTTTTTCATTGCCCTAGGTGAATTTAATCAAAAATAACCTGAATGTATTTTTGGTACCCCCAATGTTTTTTTTTTTCCTAACAAATCTTTTCTGTTAGTTTTTATATTTTCGAAACAAAATATCTGATATGAAGGTTTAGCCGATTTTATTTGGGTAACGATGACAATAATATTAGTTAAGAGTTTGATTGAATAATTGTAAAAAAAAACAATTGGTAACAACCTGTATTGTTCTCGTATATGTAAATATAGATACAGAACTTAGCTGTGCTGCGCGTCCGCATATCAATTTAATAAAGAAATTAATATTTTTAATTATAAACACATACAAAATTAATTCCTGGATCATTTCATTAATTAAATGCTTAATAATTATTTAATGCCTACGAGTTCAAGTGATACAGATATTGATTTTCCCTAAATAAAAATATTTATCAGAATTATGTATATTAAAAGAATGTGGGTGTTCAAGATTTTTTACTCCATTAAATGAAATTAGTTACATATGGAGAATGTCAAAATATTCCTTATTGTTAAATTGTATCCTTTTTAACTGTGAAATGTATAGAGACATGAAAATTCATAGTTTTATCTAAACACTACTGGTATAATTGTGTATTCAAACTAATGCTAGGGTGCTCTTGACGATTATGCGCTCAAATTCAGGCTTGAAAATGGATATGGAAAATAAATATACAGTAATTTTTTTATCTCTAGAACTCTAAGGAATTAGAAGTAAAATTTTACATTTAAAAATAATACATCAAATCTAAATTATTTTCAATTTACATAATATTATTTATCAAATATTTTTTTTGGATAAAGTTATTTAAATTTACTTTAAAAATTTTAATTCAAATAGAATACTTCAATTATTATCAAATAGAATAAATTTATTTTACCATTTAATAATATTTAATATTCAATAATTATAAAAATAATTGTTTTTTTTCACTTGCAAGTTAAATTTATATTTTGAACAACGTTTGCTAAACAAATCCTAACTAATATATATATATATATATATATATATATATATATATATATATATATATATATATATATATACATATATACGCTTTATCTATTGTCATTATATTAGTTTTAATTGATGTAAGTTACAATTGCATTGACATTTAAAATATTTTTTTAAGTTGTGTATATCTAAGTTATATTTTACTGATATTCGTTGAAAAATTCTCTTAACTAATATTAGTAGAAAATAATCTTAGTTAAGATTGATTGAAAATTTTCCTAGTAAATATTAGAAAAATAATAATTGACCTCAATTTGAAAAATAAAATTAATGATGTTCATAAAAATATAACTACAATCAACTTTTATTTGAAATAAAATTTAGATGATATTATTTGAAAAAACTGGTGCTGAGTCAACTATATCCACCTTGGTTGAGCCAACACCAAATTGAGGTCAAATTAATAATATCCTAGTTTATGAATAATTTATTGAAGATTTTATATTTAATATAATTCTTTTTTTTTAGTGTGTTAGTGTTTTTTAAACAGAAATTATTGTATGATTTGAAATGTAGGAGTACTGTCATCATAGCATCAATGCATCATATTTCTTGGAAATGAATAACGCTTTTTTATTATTAAATTTATTTTGTGCTAGTATGGAATATCACAAAAAAGGACGATCATATAGTAGTTTAAAATATATTTTTTCTAATATCAAATTATCGTTTAAAAATTATTTTTCCAAACAATATCTAGATATTACTTTTGTAAACTCTTTAACTCATATCATACTCTCAAAGAGAGAAAGATCACATAGGGAGATAAAGAGTTTTGCTTTTTGCATTTTGAATTTTCAACCGTTCATTCAAACTTTGTAACTTTTCAATGTCTTCTTTTATGGGCATTATTTAATGTATTTTATTTTTTATTTGATAAAACAACGTGTTTGTCTAGTTGATGTTGGTAGGATATGGTTAGTGTGTCAATTTTACATGATTTATAGCAGGGCTTTTTGGATTTTTACTCTAACGCCTTTTACTTTTGTATATAGAATGTGTTTTTTCATGGTACCCTAGTCAAAAGAAGGAATGATTTTCTATGAAAATTCAACACCTTTAGACATTCTTGTTTCAAAATATACGGTGAACATAGTTCAGCAATTAAATAAAGCAGAACATTTGCTGATAAAAATAAATAAAATAAAGTGAACATTTATTTCCATTTCTTAGCTTTGAAACAATATTTAAATAGTCTATAAAGACCTTTATCTTCAAAATATCATATGAAACACTTCTTCGAGTTTAGATGAATCCGTCTTTTGATCAAAACTCTTTATTTATCTTATAAAAAACAATACTTATATTTTTTAAACATTAAAAAATTAAGGTCTTAACGATCTTTATCCGAAAAATTGTTCTATTTTTCATGACAAAGACAACAAAATACATTTAAAAAATATGAAATTCAATTATAAAATGTTTTGATCTAATGGAAGTGTATAACATTTGAAGAGTAATTAATCTGGATAAAAAGATTATCATAACCAAGAAAAAAGATAACTTAAATCAATCAAACGTGTAATATATTAACCACCTCGTTTTATGATATGATATAAATGAATATTTCAAATACTATATATATATGTTACCTTTAAATGATACTTTTCTTAAGTAGGTGTTTCATTTTTAAGGTCTTCAATATTTTATTATTATTATTATTATTATTATTATTTTATTATTATTATCTGTTATTAATGGAATCTTTATACTTATTATTAACTTAATCTATTTTACAATTTTGTTGATGTAACCGAACTAGTTTTATTTGTAGAACTGAATTAGTTTACAAGTTTCTTGATATAAGTGAATTAATTTTTTTTATTATTATAATTGAATTAGTTATTCGGTGGTAACTGAATTAGTTATTTTATCACGTTGTTATTCAGTTTAAATAATTAGTTATTCAGTTTAAATTATTATTAAATCTGTAGATATTAATTCTATAAATGATTAATTTTAATTATGTTGATTTATAATATTTATATTTTTTTATATTTTTCACTGTGCTGTAATTATTATTTTATCAGACTCATCTTCAAAGTTTTAGTCTTAATAAAACTTGCAATTACACATATAAATTCTTGTTGTACATGAGAATTTTTTTCAACTTGTGCTTGAGTAAAACTAACTGTTACGTTAACTTCGTCTCTCTAGATGAATGGTTCAAGGAAATGACATGTTATAGTAATCATTTGTTGATTTAATTTGTTGTGGAATTATTACAAAGGGGTCTTGAATAAATTTAAAAATCATATGTTTTTTCTTTTTTTTTAACAGCTAAAAATAAAATTAATGGGAGCACTTAAAGAGGTGCTCCAACCCTATTACAAGACAAACAAATAAAATCCTAACAACACTTATACCACTAGATACAAGAGATTCCTGCAACAATAGCTAGAATGACACACTACTATGAAAATAAGAAGAAAGTAGTAGCTAACCAAACACATATATATGAGTCAAACAAATACAACAAAACAGCTAAACTAGACACCAGCAAATTACAAAGCAATTAATCTTCATTAGATTGTAAGCCACCCATGAAGAGAAATGGTTGTCGAACTTGGTTCAAAGAAAAGAGTAGATATGCTCCCATGTCGCCTTCCCTTTGATATGTACATAAGTGTAAACCTGCAAAATGAACAAAATTTCACAAGAGGGACCCACCCTTACCTGCACCCAAACTTCACCAACTAACCACACTACCCACACTCTATTTTACCTCTCTTAAGCAATCCACCGGATGGATACACTTTTTTGAAAAATTTCCCTACAATCTAAACCCCCCAAATTTTTCCCAAAACCATGCATACAATTGTGTCACTGCAAAAATCTATATCTCATCCACTTGGCCACCATTAAAGATAATCATATTCCTGTGAGTCCATATTGCTTTAGTAATAGCCAACCACATCCCCTTCCAAACACAGTTAGCTTTTTTACTTAAACCAACAAGGTGGAAACTATAGAAGTGATTAACAATGTCATTAACTCTCACCGAGGTCAACCCAACCCATCTGTCACACTTAATCCATAATCTTTGTGCCACCTTACAAGTAATCAATAAGTGTTGAATGGATTCTATCTCTTTATTACAAAGAAGGCAAGCATTGCAAGATAACCCAACTCCTCTACATTCAAGATTGACTCTAGTAGGCAGTCTATCTAATAAAACCTTCCACCTAAATACTTTAGCCTTCTTTGGCACCTTAAGACTCCAAACCTCTCTAAAGCTTACATTTTCCTGAATGTGAGGTAAACCCTTCAAAGCCCAATAGTTAGATTGGATTGTATAAGCATCTGCGTTATTCACCCCTACCCAACTAGTCAGGCATATCTCCATTCCATAGAGCATTATTAATGAGTTCCAAAAGCTGTTTTTCCAATACTTTCTCCCATTCAAACAAATCTCTCCTCCACGAAATCTGCCACATGAAAGTGTGTGGAGTTCCATGTCCTATCTGCAGACCAAAATCTTTCACCGTCCCATCTTTGAGACTTGAAATTCCAAATAATCTAGGAAATTTCCCTTGTAAAGATCCATCTCCCACCCACCAATCCTCCCAAAACTTAATTTCACTCCCATTACCAAGGTGTCATCTAATCCTCTGATCAAACCAGTTGGATTCTTTATTCACTTCATTGATTATTTCTAAATCCTTCCACCAATTCGAACTTCTTCTATCTATCATGGAGTTTCTCATATTTCTCCAGTCACCATATATGGATTCAATTACTTCTTTTCAACCTCTTCCATACTCTGAACCCAACCTCCATTTTCACTTTGCAATAAAAGCAGAATTAAAAATAGAGATATCCCTCACTCCTAAACCTCCCATCTCAATAAGTAAGTACACTTTGTCCCAAGTCATCCAAAAATATTTTCTCCACTCAATACTCCATTCCCACAAGAATCTAATTTAAACCAATTTTTTAGCCTTACACACCAACTTAAGAGCCTTGAAAATAATAAATAAAACAAAGACAAAACACTAATAAATGACATATTTTTTTCATGTAGAATTTAAGGTATGGATTATCAAAACCTTCCATCATATGCATAAAACTCTTTTGGAAGGACAAGCAAGTAGATGTCTCACTTGTGTACTTCCTGTACACTTGGCTCAAATAAATAAGGAATTCTCCTTTAGACCTTCTAAATCATCTACATTATAGCTTTAAAACCTTAAATCCTGTACCTTACAATATAATCAAATAGTTGTATCAATTACATTTTCCTAGGTATATGTTCGGTCTTCATTTAAAAAAAAATTATAAGTTTTGCCTATTTATCTTTTATATGCCTTTTTCTAAAAATATGGTCTGGTTTGCATGAAAGTGTAGTATGACCTACGAGTTTGTTTTATTATAAAACATTTAAAAGTTAATAAACTTTATTTTATTATCATAAACAGGTTAATTAATGATTACAATTTTATTATATTATTTGGTAAACTTAATATGAATGGCTTGTAGGGTACATCATCAGCATATGATTATATTATCCAAGTACTTTTTTCAAAAACATACTTTAAAAAACAAGTGATATAAATAATATTGGAGAAAAATCTAATGAAAAATAAGAAAAATAACTTGAAACATGACAATTTTAAAAATAAAAAAAAAATTATATAATTTTATAAAATTCTTATATCATAACATATTTCTTAATTATTTAAAATATTAATATTTTATAATTAAAGAGACATACAAACACACACATGGTAAGCAAAATTATAAACTTTAGAAATTATATTAATAGATTCTAATCAACCCATATAATTTTCATAAGTGTAATAATATTTATAACTATTTTTAAAAATTTTATCTTCTCCATATATCATGCGTGGATAATGATAAATTTTTCCTTGTTTGGTTTTATATAATAAATTTTTCATCACAACATAGTTTCAAAACAATGTATAATAAATAATATATTTATTATATAAAAATAAAATCATATAAAATAAAAAATAATGATACATATATTTTTTTATAAATATAAAAATAATAAGAGTTGACACACAAATACATCAATACCTATGTTTCCGCATAATAATAATAAGTTTAATCATCATCATTATTATTATTATTATTTGTTTGAATAAACTTGTATGTTAATTTGTTTTCAACGACTTAAAACCTTAATTTTCTGATTAAATAGACATTTATAATACATTATATCTAACCTAATTTTTTTTAAAACTTAATCAATTCTCAGCCATAATTAATCTTATGAAAGATATCCTAATGGATTCTGAGAATACATAAGATTGATCCTAAACATTATATGCACGATGCCCTATATCACTCAGATTATTTATTTTTTCAGCACATCACTCAGATTTGTAATTGCTGGATATGAATAACATCACGCTTATTATTTAATCATTTGATTATCATTTGTCTAAAGAGAATTTTCTCCAAAGATTACACATTTCCCGAAGCTTTTAGCCTACAAAAGTCAAAACTTCAGACCTTTGTCTTTTATCCAATTGATCAGGATTCAGGAGGCAATCTTTTCTTAATTACTCCATAATTTATGCATATCAAAATCTAGAATCACTCAACATTAATTAACTATTTAGGCTTTATTTACTCCACCTACAAATGACAATTAATGTTCTTTAAAGCTTACAAGTTACAAATCACCCAAAACATGCCAAAATGTAAAACTGTCACTATAAATTCATTAGAAATTTTGCTTGTGGAACAACACACATCATAAACACTAAATTTAACAATGCTTCTTGGCATCGAATCTGTAAATATAACCACTTTAATATTACTTTTAACACTTCAACTTGTTCTTGATTTTCAATGTTATGCTGTTCTCAAACTGTTGTCTTCAGATTTCTACGATTGTTATTTTATTTTGACTAATTAGATTTTTTATTTTATATTTATGGGTTTGAGAAAAAAAAAAACAACAGTTGAAATATTAAAATGTGGCAACTCAACTGAAAGTTTCTTCATTCCTTGATAAAAAAAGAAGTCAGTAATTTTGATAAATTTCTAACTAGTTTTGTGCCACAAGCTTCAGATAATTTATCACAAAGTTCTAAGCATAATAAACTGTCTTTAAAATGTCGAACAAATTAATGTTATTAATATAGAGTGTGAACTTAGATTGTATCAAACAATACAAGAGTTCTATTTTAGTAAAAAATATATATTTATCACCAGGGCAGTTCATATCAATAAAGAGATGTAGAATATTTTTTTTTTCCAAGAGAAAGGAATAATCATTAACCATATCGAACTTTTTGATTTTATGCAAATTCATATTAATTGAAGTACTCACATAAAAATCAGCCTGTTCATTGTTCAGTATGCTACTTTTTGCCAAGGTGAAATCTAGATGTTCAAACACATTACAGTTGATAAATTTAACAAATGGAAAAAACTTCATGATGATGTGAATGGCCTTTATCACATGTGGAAAAGCCTAACTCTTCCCATATATGGTTTTGCATAATATTGTGAAGAGATCTAAGAATTAATTTATACATATTCAAAACTTATTTAAAAAAATAAAATGAGATATTTTGAAATTCTAATTGGATTGCAAAGTGACTTGAAGAACCTTATCTTAACCATGATAGAAAATAAAAATCCAACAAAAAGTGTAAAGAGAAAGAAAAAAAAAAAGAGAAGTATATATATATATATATATATATATATATATATATATATATATATTAATTTGTATATA
>Ga0209489_104132_pt1 | contig 27147 bp, 27 predicted proteins | sample SiratrowhiteBW_FD_187527 | JGI IMG/M metagenome (GOLD analysis project Ga0209489, IMG submission 187527) | Root nodule microbial communities of legume samples collected from California, USA - Siratro white BW (SPAdes) (version 2) | ecosystem: Host-associated > Plants > Roots > Nodule | place... | reverse complement strand
ACCTCACATATTCAACCTTGCACTCACAGTCGCTACAATTACCAAACAACCCTTGATGAGACTTAGTTAGTGAAGTTACTTCCTGCACCTCCATTAGTTGAGATCTACACCCCAGCTTTTCACAATCTCAAAAATACCCTTCAGACTAGTGGGGTTACTTCTTACACCCCATTAATTAGGCTATGCACCTACATTTCTCTAAATTCTGAAACTACCCCTATACCAAGAATCTCTATTTTTGCATATATGACCTCATTAAAGCCCAAGCTTTAAACTTGGCGCCGTACTCAAAGCATAAGCTTTAAACTTGGCACCTTACTCAAAGTCCAAAGCCCAAACTTGGCACTATTTTCCAAAGCCCAAGCTTTAAACTTGGCACCTTACTCAAAGCCCAGACTTTAAACCTAGCATTGACGACATTCATTTCCCTTACTTTCAAACACAAGCCTTTTCAGGCTTTCAAAGAACTACGTAACCCTGATTCTCTATCCTTGATAGAGATACGTAGGAGCGAGGTCAAATCCTTGTCGGGCTCCCCCTTTAAAAAATAATATATTCTCTTTGTTATCATTTGCATTGCATTCTTTTGGGAAAAAATAAAATATTTTGAAAAAAAACCACATTTCTTATTTTACTCATTTAATTAAAGGTACCGCCTTAAGGCGGGTGTTGTGGGGGTGCTAATACCTTCCCCACACGTAACCGACTCCCGGACTCTAAATCCGGTTTTGCAAACTTGCCTTATCTTGTTTTTTGGTTTTCCATAGTTTTTCCTAATAAACTATGGTGGCGACTCCTCTGTTTTTAAATAAAAATAAAAATTATATTTTTTGTTCGCCGTCCCCGTCGTGACCCCGGTTGCGACAATGTTGTTGTGCCTGATTTAGTTGATGCCAAAAATCTTTTGAAAATTCAAACTTTGACCTTTTATTTACTCTTCCTTGGATTCCAATCTTACTTTTCTTAACCCAAGTGCCTCCTGTTCAAATGTTAAACAAAAAATAATGGGGATTAGTTGTATAATTAGATTAGTAACCAATTCTGAAATACCTACAAAAAATGATTAAAAATGGGACTACGTAGGTTAAAATATAAAGAAGAGTTGATTTTGTTAATATAACATGACTAAATATAATAGGAAAAGTAACATTATGATCTTGCTAGGCGCTCAAACTGAGTACTGACATGAATTTGTTGTATGCATGATCACTCAGGGATTCTCGGTGGACCAGCTTCCCACACTGCTTGGAGGACGTTGACGAGCATCTCTGGAACAATGGGATGAGATTCGGCAACCTGCTTAATACGTTGAGCTTTTAAGTTCCTGCTAGCATGAACTCTGTTGGGACTAATGGGTTGTCTGATCTTGGTGTAAGATAGCAATATACTCTTGAAGAGCATGCATCTCATCACAGTAAGCATCATGATGGGCATGCATCTCATTGTAACGTTATCTTAAAAGAAGCTCCATATCTTAATCACACTTGTCCTATATGCCAACCATGACATTCTGGACACTGGCCTATTGTTTTGGACAATAAGGGCATCAAGAAAAGATGGGTCCATCTCACGGTATGATGAGGTTGATGCAATAGTCTAACTTTTGGTAAGTACCATATGAGATGTGGTATGGGGATAGTTTTACCCAAGCATTATGGTACACCAAATATTCTTATCAAAACTACGTTGGAAATGTCTGAGGTGGATGAGGTTTGACTTCAAATAAATTGAGTTTTGACCGATTTGAATTCTCTCTAACAATGGTTGCCAAGCTTAGCTGATAAAGCACCAAGTGAAGATCCACCTATAAAAGATTCTCTGACGCTCAACTTAGTAAGAGCTTAAAGAAATATATAATAAGTTTTAGTAAGTAAATGAGATCGAATGAGTATTCCCTATAAAATAAAGTTATATTTATAGGCTTTTGGGCCTAAGTTAATACTCAAGTCCAAGTTGTTACTATTTAATAAATTGTTAAGCATTGTAATAGAAATTAATTTTAATATTCAATCCGAGTTATTCAAATTTGTAAGTGGTACCCTTATCAAGCCGATAATATATAATATTATATTTTGGTATAATACTCTATCTTTTTAATTGGGTAACATTATCTCCTTATATTTCGATACTACGTAATAGAAATATTATTATAAATATTATTAAATCAGACGTTGGTTAAACAACCGACGTCACGTAGTTCACCACCACGCCGGTTAAGACCAACCAGCCGACGTGGTGCTTTGCTGAAAATTGAAAACAGAAGAAGCACCATGTCGGTTGGTTCCCCACAACCGGCGTTATGGTTCTCTGCACCACGTCAGTTGGTTTCCCACTACCGGCATTGTGGTTCTCTGCACCATGTCCGTTTAGGCATCAAACCGACGTGGTGCTTCTTCTGTTTTCAATTTTAAGATGCACCACCACGTCGGTTGGTTCCCCACAACCGGCGTTGTGGTTCTCTGCACCACGCCGGTTTAGGCATCAAACAGACGTGGTGCTTCTTCTGTTTTCAATTTTAAGATGCACCACCACGTCGGTTTTGACCATAACCGACGTGGTAATTCCATCACAATGATGGTTTTAACCATAACCGACGTTGTGTTTGCGTTTTTCTTTTAAATATACAGATTAAATAAGCTACTAACCTCCCCTGCATCAATTCCAGAAACTAGCCAAAATTCATTTCAACACACAAAATGATATGCAATTGTAGTTCTTAGTTAGTATATACACTAATTTACACTAAAATCTACTTGTAATACAATAAGAACTACTTCTAATCTACACTAAGATTGACTTCTAACTTTGAGAAAGTACTTTGCCCAGTTTTTTTGAATTTCTTCTATATCATTCTTGTCCAATGGCTCTATATTTTGAAAAACCTGAAATAAATACAAAGTTTATATACCCTGCATCTGGGACATTTATGCACATCATATATTTTCTCTTCATGCACAACCAATACGACAAATTATAAATAATTAGCAAAACAGGCCATGAACTATGTTTGCTACTTAAATTACCATACAGATTCATTCCATCAGTTGCAAAACCAAGTCTGAGATTTCTTGGATCACTTCCAAACTCAAGATACAAAGAGTCGATTTTCTTCCATTGTGGTGAATTGGCAGCATGTCGTAACAACTCATCACATTTTCTTCTACTTGAATGCCATCTCAAGTTCTTTGCATCGCTAAAATTGGTAAAAAAACATTTTAAACGTGGTATAATTGGAAGATACCACAATACCTTGGCAGGAGGACCCTTTTTCATGTCATCTTCATCCTCGTCATCATCCTTTACTTTGCATCTTGATACCCCGCATCTGGGACACTTATGCAATCCTTCGAATTCTTTTTTATACAATATACAATCATTTAATCTCCATCTTTAATTGGCTCAACCAGTCAAGTTTGGGAATAGACCAAGCACCCAAATAACATCTAGAAAGAGCATCCGCAGGCACATTCTCACCTCTAGGTTTATACTGAATTTCAAAATCATATACAAGTAATTTATGCAGCCATTTGTGTTGTTCTGGAGTATGTAGATTTTGGTTAAGCAATGATTTAAGGCTTTGTTGGTTAGTTCGGATGATGAACTTCTTTCCCAACAAGTAGTGTCTGAACTTGGAAATAGCTTCTATAATTGCATAAAATTCTATAGTATATGCAGACTGCCTTTGCATTGATGTGGCCATCTTCTTAGAGAAATAAGCAATTGGATGTTTGTCTTGTATAAGAACAACTCAAATGCCTATCCCAGAAGCATCTGTTTCAATTTCAAATGGAATATCAAAGTTTGGTAATGCTAGGACAGGTTGTGAGGTGATGGCCTTTTTTAATTGTTGAAATGCTTATGTTGCTTGATCATTCCATTTAAATGCTTCCTTCTTGAGCAAATTAGTGAGAGGTCCTGCTATGGCAGCATAATTTTTGATAAACCTGCGATAATACCCTGAGACCCAAGAATCCTCTAAGTTGTTTAACATTTTAAGGCTCTTGCCACTCCATAATTGCTTGCACTTTAGCTTTGTCAATTTTCACTCCCTCTCCCGAGATAGTGTGACCCAAATAATCTATCTCGGTTGTTTCAAATGAACTCTTGGATAACTTGGCATATAATGACTCTTTTATCAACAATTGGAGCACTGTTTCCAAGTGTTGTAGATGTTTGTACCAAGAGGAGTTGTAAACTAATATATCATTAAAGAATACTAGCACAAATTTCCTTAAATAAAGGTCAAAACACAAAATTTCTGAGGCCTTGGAATGTTGTAGGGGCATTCGTTAATCTAAATGGCATCACAAGTCACTCATAGTGCCCTTGATGTGTCCTAAAAGCTATTTTGTGCCTATCCTCTGGTTTCACCAATATCTGGTGGTATCCAGATCTTAGGTCCAGTTTGGAGAACTCCTTGGCACCACATAGCTCATCCAATAATTCATCCACTATACGTATTGGAAAGCTATCTTTTATATTTATGTTATTGAGAGCTCAATAATCTGTACAAAATCTCCATGTACGATCCTTCTTTTTAACTAATAATATGGGAGAAGAGAAGGGGCTCTTACTCGTTTGAATGATGCCTTCCCCCAGCATTTGTTGCACCATCAATTCAATTTGTTCCTTTTGACTATGGGGGTATCGATAAGGATGAACCTTTACTGCAGTAGCTCCCTGGATCAGAGGAATGCTATAGTCATGCTCTCTCTGTGGTGGCAGGCCTATAGGTGCATCAAAAACTTGAGCATGTGTATAGAGTAGTAAAGCAAGTTCTGGCTCTATATCTCTGGTAGTGGCAATTTTCTTTTGTTGGATTCTTCTTGTTGATGTATTTCCAATGTGAATGGTGTTGTTATGGCATCTGTGTTCACTAATCTTTTGATATGATGAAATTGTGCCTGTTTGGGAATTGTAGAATTGTCCCCAAAAATAGTAATAAATTCACCTTCATGCATGAATCTGATAAATGATGAGTCATAATCCACTATGTGTGTTTTGTGTTGCTTGAGTCAAGTGGTGCCCTTAAATCTCCTCCAGCCACGAGAAGCACATAAACCTCTGGAATTTGAAGCTTATAACCTTGGGGTAACACTTCTAAGGATGGAATGTATCCTTCTACAGTCATAATCTTGAAATTCCCCACCATGACTTTAAATCCTGGTGTTGGTACCACTGTCAGGTTCAAAAACTTGGCTATCCACAGTTGAATGAAACTATCTGAACTACCTCCATCAATCAATGCTTGAATTTCCATTCCATTAATTTGTGCTTTACCCTGATCATTGTTGGGCCTGTGGTTCCATGCAGAGCATTATATGACAAGTGATGCTCCTTGACTTGCTTTTCTAGTTGCTGCAGTACATCTTCTCTTGTGGCCTCCCCTGTTTTAATTTCCTCATCCCACCTAAAATCAACTTTATCAGTTGCTTCAAGTTGATATAACATGAAATGTTTGTTTGGGCATTTGTGTTGTCGAGTAAACTTTTCATCGCACAAAAAACAAAGTCCCTTTTCTCGTCTAGTTTGCTGCTTAGCCATGGTCAATTTTTTTATTGAAGCTTTGTTGGTTTTGAAATTAGGGCATTGATTCGGTGTAGGCAACAATGGTGGTAAATTGGTTTTCAGTAGGCTTTGTGCGACTGCCCAATTGTTTTGTTGTTGGTTTTGTGGCCGAAAGGTTTGTGGTCCATGTGTGATTTTCGTGGTCGGAACACACTTATCCTCATACAATCTTGCAAGACTTACTGCTCTCATAAGTGACAGAGGACATTGAGCTTTCACTCCTCTTTTGATTTTCGATTATAAACCGCTAATGAAACAATCTCGTAAAACTTCCGGTGGTTCGATGTTGGTACGATTGGCCAAAGTAACAAATTCCTTACAGTATTCTGTGACCGAGCCCTGTTGTTGGAGCTTAAACAACAATTCTCGTGGTGATTTGAAGAGTGATGGGCCAAATTCTATCTCAATCGCTCTCTTCAATTGATTCCACGATCTGAACTGTGTCGTGCGTTGCGACATTTGAAACAAAGGTATAGCCATTCCCGTCATATGAATTGTTGCGATTTCAATTTGTTCTTCCTCGGGAATTCAGCAAAAATCAAAATATTGGTCCAACGCAAAAATCCATCCCAGCACGTCACTGCCATCAAATTTGGGCAGGTCAAAATGCACCCTTCGAGTGCGTTGTTGTTGATGGTGATGTGAATCATAATCTGAGCCTGAGTTCGAGCCATGTTGATGCTTATCAAGGAGTTGGGCTATTGAATTTTGAATTGCATCAAATTTCAGCTTGGTGGTTTCCGCAATCCGTGCATGCTCCGCATTTTGTTCTTCTCTAGATTCTTCCAACATCTGAAATAATTTCTTAATGTCCGCTTCCATCCCCTTCATCCTTGTGTTCTCAGCTATTGACATTGCAATGAAAGCACCAAATGGAAGGGTGATATAATGAAAATAACGTGTATATCTATCTATCTATATATATATATATATATTCAATCAGCTAAATGTCCAATAAAACAGTTCCAAACTGCAATTGTCTCAATACAATAGCAATTAATAAGAGTAAATTGAAATAAACATTTTACAGCTATATGATAATTTGAAGAAGATTAATATCTGCCCGAGAGATTGAGATTAGGATTCAACACCCATTCATCCAATTCTGCATAATACCAGAAGAAGAAGAAGAAACAGAATATCAAAATTGGGAATTTTGGGGAAAGAGAGGAGTAGAGAGCATAACAAAATTTTGTTATGATAAAAGAGAGAGAAATTGTACCACAATGGTCACTGCCATACAAAATCCCTCCTCCAGCTACTTGTAGTCTTCTCTCTGTCGCTTCTTCTCGGCCTTTGATTTACCACATCACATGCCATGTCAGCTTGTTTTCCTTTAACCATATTTTGCCTCGTGACACATGCACTCTTTTTTTTTTTCAATTCTCTCACAATAATTCCTTTGATATCTACACTTAATAACATATTTTGACATCCGTATGCAAGTATTATTATATATTTGACTATAATTATTATTATTACATATTTCACGTAATAGGTTTACTTAAGTTACTCAATGTTATGCTTCGTACTTTTTTGTAATTTATTCGTTATATTCATTTTGGTTAAACAACCTTAGCCAATTCAAGGATGAAATTATCTATATAAGAGAAATCAAGTTAAGCATAAAGTAAATTTTTTTGAAGCAGTTGTCGTACCTTGGAGATTTATGGATCGAGAGAATCGTTGATTGACCTAATATAACAATTGTTAGAGAAGTTGTAGAAATAGAGACAACTAAAAGACTTGTACCAAAAATGAAGTTGATGTTGTAACAAATACCTTATCTAATAACTATGACTTATACATATTCCATAATATAATAATTATATATATATATATATATATATATATATATATATATATTTATTACGTTCATCAAATTATCTCAAAAGATAACTATAACTCTTTTTATAGAGATTTACAATAATAATATAATCGAAAGAGTAAACAACATATTTCCTATTTCAACATAAGTTTAGAATATAACAACATAAGTTTAAATTTCCTATTTCAAACAATTTACAAACACACTTGAAACTTTCATACTTTTATCTCATACATCATACAACAATCATGAAGCATCTAAAATGTTAAAACTCACATTTTCATATCAGAAACACTAACTCAAATACATAAAAACTTGACTCTACTTCTGAAAGACTTGTGCACTAAAATAGACCCATAAATTTGCACCTATCATACAACTTCCAGTTGTGCCACACAACTCCAATCATGAATTCATTAATCATTTTTGTATGATAGGGTTAATTCATATAACATGTTTTGACCGACTATATTTCAAATCGCAATCATTCCAACGATGTGAGGTGTATTGAAGCTATGGGTCATATATTTGATGAATTTAACAATTTCCAAGCGGATATTTTGAATATTCATGAAGACCTATAACTGTTTGATTTTGATTTGTATTGATTAGGACATTAATGTAAGTTTTCATTTTCTTGAGTTGATCCTACATTGCAATTATAAAGTTCTTTTTTACTCGTTAAAGTTTTTCTTGGTGATATGTAGTTTTTTAATTGATTAAAAAATGCTTTTAATTCATTAAAATTTCTTGGTTGGTCTAGAATATTTGTAAGTATTTTAATCGATTAGATAATAGTTTTAATTTATTAAGACATGTGAAGTTCTTTCCTTTAAAATGAGTTTTTAAAATATTAAAGTCACTTAAGTGAAAATAATTATATGCTGAGTTCAAAATGAGGTCTGAATTGAACGTTCAAAAATTTCCTCATGATTTGGAAAGAATTAATAATAAGAATGAAATTTCTCTATTAAAACCATCAATTGTGTGAATTTTGAATGCCCAGCACAAAAACAATCAAGTGAAATGCGAAATCAATCAATTAAACCACTCATGCATATACAGTAATATGTCACAAAGATACGCACATACCAAGATAGGGAAAAGAGAACAAGAACACCAAGAATTATATTGGTTAACTCTTCTTCAAGAGCTACATCTAGTCTCTTTAACCGCAAGCAAAGAAATTCACTGAAGAACACATAGTTTAATCAAGAACAATACAATACACTTGCTCCCCGCAAGAACCCACTGCACCTTGCAGAAAACACCTTTAAACCCTATAGAGGTTACAAAAACAGTGTAGAACCCTACTGCACGACTACAAATGTAAACCCTATACAATTTGTAGTCTACGCAATCACAAATACAAGAGAAAATGAAAACTGAAATCAATACTCCACAATACAGTTTAATCACAGAAAAAACAGTGCAGCAAAACTTATCTCTGATGAACTAAAAGCAGAGTAGCACGATGTTCACCAATAGAGAGCTTCAAGATCTAAAATCTTGATTTTTCTTAATTAGAAAAACTTGGTAAATTTAAGGCTCACTGATTATTGACTAAACAAACTTTTTTGAAAACATAAAGCTCTCTAGAAAAATGTAAAATCACTGTGTAATTGAGTACATTACTTCGTAAAAGAGATTTTCGAAAAATGATAAAGAATTTTGTTAAAAACAAATTTTGTAATTTTTGAAGCTCGTCCTAATAGTTAAGATAATGCATACTCTTGGGTAAAGGAACAAACCTGCATAAAACACCTCAAACCGAAAAGAAGAAAGCCACGTCAGCAAAGCCACATCTCTTTATGGTTGTATCTTTGAATGACCTCAAGCCGTATCTCTAAGTGACCGCTTCTTTATGACCGCATGACCAAAGGCCGTATCTCTGAGTGGTGGCATGTGCTTGACCGCATCACTAAGCATCGTATCTCTGAGTGGCGATATCTGCATCACTGCATCACTAAGCGTCGTATCTTTGAGTGAGCGCATCTTCATGATTGTGTCTCACCATGGCCACATCTCCATGTGGCCATATCGTTGTGACCGAAAGCCAAAACTCGAAACTGTATCACTTAGACTGCATGGTTGTGTTGACCGCTTAGGTTGCATTGGTCGCATTGACCTCTCAGGCCACACTGACCATGTTGACCTCTTAGGCCGCATTGGATGTATATGTCGTATTGGATGCATAAGCCGTATTGGATACATGAGCCGCATTGAATGAGTGAGCCGCATTAGATACATGAGCCGCATTTGTATGACCGAGAGCCAAAATCCTATGTCCAGTAACTCAGAATGCCACATCTGTATCACGTGAATAACAGAGAGTCGAAACCGAATCCTCACAATTTCAAAATGCCACATCCGTATTGCTTGAAACTTGGAAAGTCGTATCAATATATTCAAAAACTCTGAAAATATTAGTAAATACAACTTCAACTAACCTTTATTCTTAGTCTAAATTTTCTTCATCAAATCAATAACCTTCTCGATTCAGTAAAGGTTTCATCGAAACATATCATCTCATTCAGTATTGGTTTCATCAAATCACAACCTTCTTGGTTCAGTAAAGGCTTCATCAAAGATATCATTTCGGTCCTGTGTTGGCTTCATCAAATCCTAACTTTATCGATTCAGTGTTGGCTTCATCAAATCATATGGTAGCAACAGTGCAAACAATCCTCCCAATTTGATGAAGACAAGCCAGTGTGTGAAATGTAAAGGATTAAACACATCTTTAGCTCCCCCATCGTTGAATACTCCATGCAATAATATGAATAAGGTTAACTACAATATTAAACTTCCAGCATTAAACATAAACTGAGAATATGAAATTTCATTAATCAAACTGAATTACATAAGAATCAACCAAACTTAATCAACAAAAAACAATCCTAAGAAGTAGAAATCATACAAAAACCATCAGCAAAAAAATATACAATAGTGAATGATGTAGACAGATCGAGGAGAGGTCTACCACCAAAGCAATGACTAGACGAATTCATGTTGAGTTAGAGACAGAGCCTTTGAGCTAGTCTATTTTATTCTGCTAGTCATTCAATTGTAAATAAATTGTACAGAAAAAATTAAAATTCTTTGTAAATAATTTTAAGCCTTAGGAAAATAGCTTAGGAAAAGCTAAACGTCCAAGTAATGCCACATTTGGAACATTTATTTTGAAAGGCTAGTTTTGCATGCACCTTAGACGTCCACACACATTTGGAGCGCAACATATAGAGTCTTCTTACCTTGCTTAAAGTGCCTAATGCAACTCTCTCCTTGGATGTCCACATGTCATCTCCTCATCGAATAACCATGCCTTACTTGTATTGCCACATGGCTTGCTAGGAGTGGAGAGGATTTGCCTAGAGTTAGGGTATGTAAACTAGAGCTAGGGTTAGGGTTAGGGTAAGGAAGCTTGGGCTACAAGTTTTTCAAAACCTATAAATAGGCTTCTTTTCCATTGTGAAATTTAGATTTGATATAAGTAAAGAAATGCTGCTGAAATGCATATCTTCTTTGCATTAAACTCCTCTTGTTAACTCTTGTTTAAAGTCTAGCAAGAACCTTTGCCTTTAGAAGTTGGCCTAACCTCTTCCAACACTTCTTCCACCTAGGATCTCCACTTCAAGCTTTTGCAAACTCTCTTCCAATTAAGCTCATCTTCCATTCAGTTCTGTGCATTCAAGGAGATTTATCACACATCTCATCATCTTCTTGTTTGCATCAAGGAGGAACTTCATCAGTAAAACCAGCAGAATGCCATAGGAAGAGGCACACAGTAGTAACTTAGAAGTAGTAGAAAAACATGGAGACACACAAACACACACTACACTTTTCCCCCATTGGATTCATCAAATGGGTTTGAAGAAAGCTATGACCGACTACATGTATATGTATACAAATCCTATTCTTCTCGGCCAAAGCACATGTCCCCAAATTGCTATGGAATTGCTTCTATCTATCTGTCTAGGTCTTGGAACCTTGCTACACAATATTCATGGTGGCTCCTCTGATATCGGGTAATGGTATAGAGCCTACCAAGGACCAATTACTCAAACCTTGAAAACATTTCACCTCTTTCCTCTAAAGGTGCCTATAGAACAAGAGCATTGTGTCTAGTAGCTGCAACAGTACTCAGTTCTCCCTCTTCTTCATTGCCGTCATTAGCTCTGCATATCTAGTGATCATTGATCTATTTGAGACCAAACATACTTTGCAGCAGTTACTTTGTTGTGGGGCTTCACAGTTTCCACCAACTCATCCTCCATATTAACTCCGAAATGCTCAATGAACTTGGACACCAAAGCACAGGATACAGTAATCAGCCATCTTCCTGGTCTTGACCATGTGCTCCTTTATCACATTAACCTAGTTAATCTTTACATGATGCATTATACAATACATCAAGATCAAATTTTCTTCTGTCAACACTGCATGGTTGTACCCTCTAGGAATTAGCTGCCACACTACTATAGATGCAAGAATCTTGGGATTCATAGACAATCCTCCAACAGGATAGTCTCTTGTTGCATGGGGATTCCTCAAGAAAGACTTGAAGAATTCCACCTTGTTGAATCCTTCAAGTGATGCAGTATTCCCTTTTTCGACAACTCTGCCTGAGTTCTTCAATCTAGTGACCGTCGTCTATTCTTCGTCAGTGATGATCATGTACACCCCTTTCACATTTGAACACATAATGTTGTCCACAATCGAAAGGCTGGTTAAGAAGACCCTCACCAAATCTGGATACGGATTCCCTATCAGATTCAAGAATTTGTCTAACTTCTGAAATTTGAGCAGCCTCTTGATGTTGTTCAAATTCTCCTCTTTTGTCCATTCCAACTTAAAAAACTTTGGGGTTGTTCATTACTTTGCAACTGATTTTGTGGAGATATTTCGCAATATGTTTGTGATTACCAGAGAACCACCTTTCCAAATTTCCATTATCACTTTTTTGTTCTTTGATGGGCCTTTTCTCGGACCTCCTAGATCTCTTTCTCGGAGTAGTGGAGACCGACATTGTTAAGGAGAAATAAGTGTTTGAGGATTGGAGAGAGTACTTAGGCCAATAAGAACAAAATGTATGTAGAAATACAATGCAGTAATGCAAGACAGAATCCATACTATATGTAGAGTTACGTGCATTGAAGTGCAATACAGTATGTACTAACGAACACGTAAAGAAGTACAAATCAATTAGTTGTAAAGGAGTAGTTGGGATTTTGCAGATATTCAATCAATTAAAAGAGACAAAAATTATCTTCAGAATTCTCTCATAGCAACTTTTGACTCTTTGACTTCCAATTGATTGAAGACATGTGGCACTTTGTACATTCCTCCTCTTGTACATGCTAACCCCATGCTTCAACCTATTCAATTTCCTTTGTTGACTGTAACTATATCTACACAGATCTCTCATAACAGTTCCCAAGCATGCACAGTGATCGAAGCTGTATCCGGTCAAATAATTACAGTACTAGGAAGTGACTCCTAGGTCATCTCCTAAGGACCTAGTTCCTGTCAAAGGATTAAACACACAAAGAGAAAAGAGTGGGGGGGGTTTCATGAAATAATTGAATTTAATAAAATAAAAACCAACAACCAAATTAGATTTCCTTAACTGAATTAAATTTCCCTCTTGATTAGATTGCAGTCCGCTTATCACAAGATACAAAAATTCATGCTCAACTTATTGAACCCTAATTAATTAACTAAGCGAGAATTAACACAAATTTTCCTTATGCAAATTAAGCATTCACATACATCATTCATTCCATCCCAATAACTCGTAACTCACTCCATTAAGCATGAACAGAGACACAAAATTCATATTAACTGAAACATTAAGCATGAATCAGTAAAAGCATTAAGCACAAAAATAAAATGATGAAGAGTTAAGAGATGAAGAGAGCAAAAATATCACAACAACAACCTTAAAGCTTCATTGCAATCTGAATCAAAAGGATAACCTTATAAATTGGCCTTCCATTAAATTCAAATAAAGCAAACAAAGATTAAACGAAAAATTGAATTAAAATAGAAAACGAAATTAAACTAAAATAGAAAACAAAATTGAGTTAAAATAAAAACAGAACGTAATTACAGAGAAAAAAAAATAAATACAAAACCAGTTTTGCCAGAGAGAGAAAGAACTGAGTCCCAAAAGTAGAGAATAAAGAATTATATGCCCTTCTTTGTACACCTCTCTGTAACAGGCTGCTAGACCTAAATAAGTGCTCAACACTAAACCTAATGGGCCCAAATTTATTCAATTCTGGTCCAATGAATAAAAACTAAAAATAAAAATTGATAATGTGGCAAGTCCTCTTCAATTCCATAATTAATTTCCAAGCCCAATAAAATTCCAAAGCTGCCCTGAAAATAATAATAAAATTAGCTCAGAAAATGCAAATTAAATAAAATTACGAATTTATGGTAAATGAAGCCCAAACAGTGAAATTGAAAAAATAATAGACAGTTAAACACAAATTACTAATCAAAATAGGAACATAAAGACAAGTAAATAAGGAGAAATAATGACTCAGCACACAGTAAAATAAATTTGCATCAAAATTAATTGCATTTTTGGCTTAAGTGATTAAGGTTAATGTAACAAAATATCAATAAATAGAATTACACTTTTAATTGATTGAACAAGTTCTTCAGAAACTAAAACCTTATCGAAATTGCTCAAACAATTTCATATAACACTGCTCAACTCAATTATGCCAAGTTCAGTTCTCAGAAAATTGAAGCTCTCTTTGTTCAATGGCTTGGTAAATAAATTATCCAATTTCTTTTCATAAACAACAAATTGAATTTCACAGTCACCATTGTTAACATGATCTCTTATAAAATGGTGGAGAATTTCAAATGTGTTTGGTTCTGAAATGCTGAACTAGATTCCTCGTTAAATTGATTGTACTAGTATAATCACAAAAAAAAGGAATTCCAGAGAGATTTAAACCAAAGTCACTTTGTTGTTGATTAAGCCAAAGACTTTGTGCACAATGACTTCCAATAGCTATATATTCTACTACTACAATTGACAATGCTATGCAAACTTGCTTCTTATTGTTCCATGAAATTAGACTTGATCCAAGAAAGTGAAAAGTTCCACTTGTGCTTTTCCTATCTAATTTACAACCTATAAAATCAAAATTAGAATAGCCAACTAAGCTTAATGATACCTCACTTGCATACCATGATCCAACTTCAGTAGTCCCCTTAAGATACTTCAGAATCCATTTTGCTGCCACGAAGTGTGCTTCCTTGGGGTTTGATTGATATCTTGCACACAAGCATACACTAATCATAATATTTGGCCTACAATACAACAAGTTTTCTCATTTCAAATAACTTTTACAAGTCTTTTAAAAGCTTGGTATGCTTCATCTTTGGCATATATGAAAAGAGTCCAGGTAAAACGAGAATAGTCATCAACAACTACAAGACCATCATAATTACCTTCTATGCTCATAGTTCTAAAAGGACCAAACAAGTCCATGTGCAGCAGTTCAAGAGGTCTAGATGTTGAAACAAAATTATTCGGTTTAAAAGAGGTATTGATCTGTTTAACCCTTTGACATGCTTCAAAAATCCTATCCAAATGAGGCATGTGTATGTGAGTTAAACGTCTATGCCACAACCATGTCTCGTGATTCTTAGTTAACAATCAGTTCATACTAGAATCAATGCAAGACACATTCATCATATACACATTGTTTACCTTGTTACCTACTAGCACAACCTCCCTTGTAGTTGCATCTGTTATAAGGCACGATTCCAGTCCAAATGTAATCTTGTAGCCTTTATTGTAAAGTTGACTTATGCTTAGCAGGTTGTGCTTTAAACCATCAACCAACAACACATCTTTTATTTTCACTAACTCTTCTCCACCATTGTCCCTACACCAAGTATCGTCCCTCGGTTGTTGTCTGCATAGGGGACATACCCGTCGTGTTTCAACTTGATATTTACCGACTGAGATGCGTCTCCAATCATGTGTTTGGAGCAACCACCGTCAAAATACCACATTTGCTTCTTGGCTGCTACACTAACATGAAAAATAGTTTAGGTTTTAAAAGTTGGTACCCTATTAAATTTGGGTCCAGTAATGTTAGTGATGTTTTTCGGCAGCCACCTAACCAAACCTTTAGGCACATCAAAATTCCTTACTTTTCAGTTTCTAACAGAGTAACCTTTCTTCATACAATAAAAACACGTGATAAAGGGTGAAGATTGGTTTTTATTATGTCTAAAGAAACTGCTAAACTTCTTTGCTTTCTCTAGAAACCATACTGATATCTGATATCAGCTTTTTCAAAAACACAGTTTTGTGAACTCAATATGGCATTGAGATTTGCAGTTCCCATAGAGAGTCTAGAAGCAATCTTTATCAAATAGTTTACTTTGTTTTTAAGACTACACAATCTTCATAATTGGCAGGCTTTCGAGAATCAAAGTCACTAGAAGCTGTAGATTTCTAGATCATTTCTAAATCATAAAAATCAATTTTCAAAGTCAAAAGCTCATCTTCCAGTTCTTTGACTCTCCCTTCCAACCAATTGTTTAACCCCTTTAAGCGATTGTTGGATAAAGCTAATTTATTAGCTTCTTCATGAGTTTCAAAAAATGCTTGAAGAAGAGAACTGTAATTTTCACTATTAAATGAGGCATTAGAATTTACACTGCTCAACTCTGATTTCTCTCCAGCCATGAGATGTAGGTTTGCCTCAATTTCTTCCTATGAAGAGCTACTTGTAGACGTATCATTGTCTTCCCAAGCTATATAGGCTTTTCTTGTTTTTTCTAGCTCTTTTGCTCTTCTTTTCTTGTCATTTCTCTCTGTTTGCCATGCTTGGACAATCCACTTTAATATGACCCTGTTTACCACAACCAAAACAATTGAATGTAGAAGAACTAGGTTTGGGTTTCTTGTTATACCTCTTGGTTTGTTAGTTCTTCACTTTGCCCTTCATCTTCATGAATTTCTCAAACCTCTTTATCAACAAATTTAGGTTCTCTGTACCACTACAATCACCAGAGCTCTCATAACTGTACTCTTCATCTGCAGCATTTGTCCTGAGTGCAAGCCTTCTATTCTTTTTCTCTGTGGTATCCATTTCCTCCAGCATTATCATCTCTAACTCATGCTCCCTTAATTTTCTAAAGAGTGCAACAGTGGTTAATGTAATCAAATCTTTGGTTTCTGAAATGGCTATATCCTTGGGCTTCCGAAATGGCACTTCAGAATGTTGATATTGAATTCCTCTTTATCATATTGCTTGCCAAGACTAATGAGATGGTTGAGAATGTGCGTTAAATGTTTTTGAACGTCAGCAATGGTTTCTCCTAGCTGCATTTGAAACAACTCATATTCTTAAATCAAGGCATGCTTCCTCGCTCTCTTTACGTAAGTGGTACCTTCATGAGTAACCTCGAGAATAACCCACATCTCTTTCATGGAATTGCATTGTGAAACCCTGAAAAACTCATCTAGATTCAAAGCAGATGTTATCAAGTTCTTGGCAATGCAATCACACTGTACTTTCTTGTTCTCAGCATCAGTAAGCTCATCAAAAGATTTTTCAACCGTTGCACCTCCAACAACAGTCATAGGAATAAGTGGACCATTCACAATTGCATTCCAAATGCCACGATCAATTGATTAAATAAAGATTTTCATCCTTACTTTCCAAAATTGATAATTCACACCACTAAACATGGGTGGCCTGTTTATTGAGGTTCCCTCAACGAAAGATAATTTGTTCTCGGCCATGGATCAAGAACTTGAGTAAAATACAAGCCCTAGCTATGGATACTAATTGAAAACAATTATATACTGAGTTCAAGAGGGGGGGGGGGTGAATTGAACGTTCAAAAATTTTGCAAGCTTTGGAAAGAATTAATGATAAAAATGAAATTTCTTTATTAAAACAATCAATTACATGAATTTTGAATGCCAAGCACATAAACAATCAAGTGAAATGTAAATCAATCAATTAAACCACTCATGCATATATAGTAATACGTCATAAAAATATGCACATACCAAGATAGGGAAAAGAGAACAAGAACACCAAGAATTATAGTGGTTCACTCTTCCTCAAAAACTACATGTAGTCTTTTTTCCCACAAGCAAAGGAATTCACTAAAGAACACACAATTCAATTAAAAACAATACAATATACTGGCTCCCCGCAAGAACCCACTGCACCCTATAGAAAAACACCTCTGGATCATACAAAGATTATAAAAAAGGTGTAAAACCCTATTACACCACTATAAATGTAAACCCTATAAAATTTGTAGTATACACAATCACAAATACAAGAGAAAATGAAATATGAAATCAATACAGCACAATACAATTTAATCACAGAAAAACCAGTGCAACAAAACTTATATCTGATTAACCGAAACCATAGTAGCATGATGTTCACCAATGGAGAGCTTCAAGATCTATGATCTTCGTTTTTCTAGATTAGAAAAACTTGGTTAATCAAAGGCTCACCGATTATTGACATGACAAACTTTTTCTCACGTAAAGCTCTCTCAGAAAAATCTAAAATCACTATGTAATCGTTCTCTATTTTGGATAGCCACATGACACTGTTTTATAAGCGCAATATGATTAAACCAGTAAAATAAGTTTTTTATTAAAACAAATTTTGCAAAAGCCAAAAATACCACACACCAAATTGATATGATCAGCCAGTGGTTAATCAAAAGTAGTATACTAAGTAACACTCCAGATCAAGGAAAATAAATATGCAAGTCAGATTAGTCAAAGTGCCAGAAAGCTTGGAAACTCACAAACAGTTAAGAATATACTGCAGTCACAATGAACAACCAGGAAAAACTGTGTTACAACAATATCAATATACCACCACATTACCAAGACAATTTTGTAGCAAAAATCATAATTAAAATGCAATTATTCTACATGAAATCAAGACAACAAAGAATTAAGTATCCAGTAAACAACATTCAGAATTTAACGAACAATTCCACCTAATCTTATCTAATAATATCACATAGAATATCAACCAAGTGAATGAACTTCAACAAAACAGTTGAAAGTTTTCAGTAGTAAGACCTATATTGCAATAGAGCTAAATGAAAAATTATAGTCTAAGAGACAGTGACAAGTTAAAGCAGATTCACCAATTTTAATTGTATAGTTACAAAAATAATACTTCAATACATGTAACTAAAAACAATTCACAGTATTATCAAAATTGAGTAAGAAACAATTTCATAGGATCAAATATAGTGCACCAATTCAATAGAGATAAGATCAACCAAAATCAAATCCAATTGATTCAAATACGCAAGACACAATATTCAAGAAATCAAGATAAACTTGCTGTAGTGAGAAACTAGAATACAACAGGTTAAAAATTTGATTTTAACAGATTAAACACACTACCATAAAGAGTAATTTTAATCTGTCAAGAAATTTTATCAGGTTATTCTTTAATTTTAACAGGTTGTTCTTGACAGCAAAATTGAAAATAGGTCTTAAGCAGTTCGAAAATTCAAAGAGTAAGGGAACAAGAAGATCACACGAGTCTTTTTATCCTAGTTCACTCTTCCACAAGAGCTACGTCCAGTCCTTTGCATAACAATGCAAAGATTTCCAATATACCAATCAAGTTTACAAACAAAACACACTCAAGACCCAATCTTGAACCCTACAAGATGGTCTTATACCCCTTGTGCAACTCCCCACCGCACAAGATGCACAACCCTAGTGCAAATGCAGTACCCTAATACTATTTTGAAAGAAAACAATACAATACAATAATCCAATTACACGTTTTCACCAATTACAATGCTTAAAAACACCTATTAAGCACTAAACAACCAAGAAATACATCAAGAATGAACTATAATCTGTAAAAACACTAATGCAACAGATGAACACAGTGAAAAACTCAAAGGAGGAACACTTATCTCCTCAAGATCACAACTGCAACACCAAACAATCAAATGCATGCCTTGCTCTTTTTCAAATGTGAGAAACTTTGATGAAATTCACAAGATTCTATGATTTTTCTCACTTATGGGTTTTCTCTCCAAGAAGCACTTCCAAAATTTTTTGAAAATTTATTGAAAACCTTTTGATTCGAAGTGTTATTCAAAACATGCATTGCAGCCCTTTAAATTCGCGCTAGCCCAAAACTATTATCAAATTTAGCAGGTTGTTTTCAAAATTTAACATGTTAAATTTTCTCTACAACACTTGTATTTTTTACAATGATTTTAAAATTGATATTTTCACTTATTTTTGAATAAGAGCAATGCAAACAAATGATTAATAGACACTAACAAATGCATGTGAAACCTAATCCATGTTAAAACCAACCCAAACCTAGGATCTAATGTCGTCAAGCAATTTCTTCATCATATCATCACTTTAGAAGGTTCTTCTCTAGCTCCGACAATCTCCCCCAATTAGATGAAGAAAATTCTTATGGTTTGGTGGTAGATGCATTTGTGATACTCATGCTTTCTTCACCCCCATACTATGAGGCCTGCAAAACACTTATGCACATTTTCCACAACAAAACCAAAACTGCAGTAAGATTCAATAGATTAAAAATGATATATATCAAGTTAAAAGTTCAACAGTTCAACATTCATGTTAATAGTTCAGTAGTTTAATGTGCAATGTAGAAAAACATGAAAGTGAGTGTCAAGTTAGGTTACAAACCACATATTTCTCCCCTAATTGAGTTCATCAAGTTGGGAACAGACTAGAAACAACAATAAAAGAAAAAACAAACACACATAGAATTCACAATAAAAATGCAACAGGTAAAGTGATGCATGATGCAACAAACTTTAGAGGTTGAAGTTATTAAGGGTGTCATGAATGTCATCAATCTGCTGGTGGAGCTGCTAGAAATGGGTGACACAATATTCATAGTGCTTACGTTGTTCCTCTGTCATGTCATTCAGCCGTGAAATCATCAAGCGCTCAAAGCTTGACATTGGCTCCTCTCTTGGTGCTTGTGGCCCAAATGTAAGCATTGGTCCTGTTGTTGGATTGGGAACTTCAGCATCTTCTTGTCCTGCAACGCCACTGGATCCAACACCTTCTCCATCTCCACCCTTGTAGGTCCATGCTCCATTTACCTTTTGGAGACCGATTCAATTCAGCATAGATTGATTTATCTCACTTGTCTGTTTTAGATTTTCTGCCAGCTCGTCCACCAAGTCCACCTCAAAAAATTCAATCGTTCTAGAGATTAGATTACATAGGGCAGCTTGTAATCGTTGAGTTTTTGTGCCTTAAACATGTGATCCTTCATGGTGAATACCCAGTCAACTTTCACCTTGTTCATTAAGTAATATAGAAACATCATTCTTTCTTCAGTAAGTAGCATGGTTGCTGTCTCCAGGTGTTAGAATCCAAACTATCAGCAATTTCAGGATCTTTGGAGTCATGGCCAGCTTCCCAACTCTAAAGGATTTCACTCTTCATTCGGATTTCTCATGCATGCTTTAAAAAATTGTGTCTTGCTGAAGTCTTCCAAGGCTATTCTCTCAATCAGATGTCCTTCATGCCTTAATCCAGTTATGGAAAACCACTCTTTTGGTGTGATAAGCATGTCGACACCTTTCACATGACTGCTCATGTTTTTTCCATCAAACATGAGATTGGTGTAGAACACCTTAACAATATCTGGATAGATGCATCCATTCAGCCCAAGAAATTTCCTCAGCTTTTGGTGGTTGATGATATTTGTGATTTCTTCCGGCTGCTGCTCTTTCAGCCACTTTGTGGTTATGAACTTTGGTGCTATAAGGCTTTTTCTACTATAGTTATGAATGCACTCCTGCATTTGTTCAGTATCTCCACTGAACCAGCTCTCTAGGTGACCTTGATCCTTTTTTTGGCTTGAGGATGAAGTCCTGGTTCGTTTGGTGGGTGTGGAGGATGACATGGCTGCTATTTTTATAGGACAAAAATATGTAGAGTGACAATTGAAAGTATGGAATGCAGAAAGTAAGTTATGCATGTTGTTTCATAGGTTTGGTTTAGTTTTAAAAGCAAAGTTTCAAGCAAATGAGCATGATACTGTGTGGCATGTGAAAATGATACAGCCCATGTGTATTTGTAATAGAAAAAAATTAAGACATTAAAACCTGCCTAGTCCAAGATACCATTGTACAGCAGAATCTGAATTTCTGCAAAGTTACATTTTGACCAATTGCTCACTCATGGCTAGCTATTACTTAATTTGATAATTCTACATTTTCCAGGAGTGGTCACGGGTCCTACGGTATTGTGCATGACCTCTTGGATTATTTGGGGTCACTGTAGCTGCTCCACAATACCTATCTTTGCAAGTAAAACACTAAAACAACAAACTATCAAATTTGCAATACTCGTTTTAACAGGTTAATTTCGTAGACAACATGTTAAAAATCCTAGAATTCATGTAATTAAGAAACTGTTTTTTGAAATTAACAGATTAATAGGTTCAGATACAGGAAAACAACATGTTGATTTCAACATTAACATGTTAAAATACTGGTCATAAGCTCATTTTAAATTGTGTATATTATAATAACATGTTGTTTACATAAAATAGTGTGTTAAAAATTACTAGAACACATGCAGCAGCAAATTTTCAGCAAATTAAAATACCACACACTTTTACAACTAGTTTGAGCTTGCTAAAGCTGTTCCAAAGCACCCAGTTAGTCAAATAAACTCATAATTAGTGAGGCAATGTCAATTTAAAACATTAGAGAAGTCTAAGATACCCAATTCAGTTCTTAAAAAATTGAACCTATTTGTTCCCAATGGTTTGGTGAAGAAATCAGCCAATTTTTTATCCATTTCAATAAATTGAACTTCACAATCTCCATTGCTCACATGATCCCGAATAAAGTGATGACGAATCTCAATGTGTTTCGTCCTAGAGTGTTGCACAGGATTTTTACTTAGATGTATAGCACTAGTATTATCACACTTAAGAGGTATTTTAGAAAGACTTAGGCCGAAGTCACTTAGTTGTTGTTTAAGCGACAATATCTGTGCACAACAACTCCCAGCTGCTATATACTCTGCTTCAGCTGTTGAAAGGGCAATACAAGCTTGCTTTTTACTATGCCATGAAATCAAGCAAGCACCTAGTAGATGACACGTCCCACTGGTACTCTTGCGGTCTAGCTTGTAACTACCAAAATCTGAGTCTGAATAGCCTGTCAAGTTCATGGGGCTCCATTTGGATACCATAATCCCACATTGACTGTTCCTTTCAAATACTTCAAAATACTAAGCATGATATTAGGACGACTAGCTGTAAGATATAATAATGAACCAATTAGCCCTCTATATTTTGTCTGATCTACAATAATTCCCTTCTCATCCAAGTCAAGGTAGCAACTTGTAGATATTGGGGTTGAAGCTTCCTTGCATTTGTCCATCTCGGACTTCTTTACAAGCTCTTTGCAGTACTTAGATTGACACAGAAATGTCCCATGCTCCAATTGTTTCACTTGCAATCCAAGGAAGAAGTTTAATTCTCCCATCATGGACATCTCAAACTCTCCCTGCATCGCTGGCACAAAGTCTTGAAAAAGATTTTCATTAGTATAACCAAAAATGATATCATCAACATAAACATGTACTAGAATAATATCATAATTAAGTTTTCTAATAAAAGAGTTTTATCAACTTTGCCTCTTTTATAGCCTTGAGAAGTTAGGAAGTTGCTCAATCTTTCATACCACTGCCTAGGAGCCTGCTTCAAACCATAAAGAGGTTTTTTCATTTTGTATACATGATCTGGATGGTTGTGATCCTCAAAACCTGGTGGCTGTGAGACATATACTTCCTCATCTATGAAACCATTTAAGAAAGCACTTTTCACATCCATTTGAAAAAGTTTAAAACCACACAAACATGCATATGCACACAACAATCTAACCGCTTCTAGTCTAGCCACATGAGCATATGTTTCACCAAAATCAATTCCTTCTTCTTGATTATACCCCTTAGCTACCAGCCTAGCTTTGTGTTTAACTATAACGCCCTGTTTATCTAACTTGTTTATAAAAACCCATTTAGTGTCAATAACATGCATATCAGGAGATCTAAGAACTAAAACCCAAACATTATTCCTAGTAAACTGGTTCAATTCATCATGCATAACATCAATCCATTTATCATCACTGAAAGCAATATCAATAGAAGAAGTTCAATATGAGAGACAAACGCCATATTTTCACAAAAATTATTAAATGTGCGGCTAGTAGAAACTCCGTATTCTATTTGGCCAATGATGTTGTCTAGAGATAAGTTCCTAGGAGTCCTCCATTGTCTTGGTAGGTCTGCATTACTCACAGGTGCAGGTGGTACTCCTTCATGAGTTGGTGCTCTTATTCAGCTACATCTTCATTAGACTCTTTATCAAAAAAATTCTGAATCGGCTAACTGTTTCTTTGCAGCAACTCATTACTATTTTCCTCTTCCTCTACCTTGTTCTTATAAATATCTCGCATATCAGGGTTAGATTCATCAAATACCACATGCACAGATTCTTCCGCAGTCATAGTGCGTTTATTATAAATTCTATATGCATGACTATGAGAAGAATAACAAATGAAAATACCTTAATCAACATTAGTATCAAACTTGCCAATATTATCTTTTCCAATATTTAAAACAAAACATTTACACCCAAACACTTTAAAATGACTAATGTTTGGTTTTCTTCCCTTATAAAGCTCATATGGGGTCTTTTTCAAAATAGGTCTGATCAAATCATGATTTAAAACATAACAAGTAGTATTCACACCATGTGCCCAAAAATACTTTGGAAGATTAGAATCATTTAACAAAGTTCGAGCAAGTTCTTCCAAAGAACGGTTTTTCCTCTCTATAACTCCATTCTGCTGTGGGGTTCTTCAAGCGGAAAAATTGTGTTTGATGCCATGTTTGCTACAAAAATTTTCAAATCTTTCATTTTCAAACTCACCCCCATAATCAGACTTTATAAGAGAAATATGGCAATTATTTTCATTTTCCAAAACTTTGGCAAGATGTTTAAAAGCTATGAATGCATGATCTTTGGATACAATGAACAATGTCCAGGTAAATCTAGAAAAATCACCAACTATGACAAGTCCATAGTAGTTACCACCTACGTTCATAGTGCGAGAAGGACCAAACAGATCCATGTGAAGCAACTCAAGGGGATGAGTAGCGGAAACAAATTTTTTGGTTTTGAAAACATTTTTAGTTTGTTTTCCTTTTTGACAAGCTTCACATATTATGTCTTTCTCATACTTAAGTGTAGGTAATCCCTCCACTAGATTTTTAGATACAAGTCTATCTAGATGATGCATGTGAATATGTGCTAACCTTCTATGCCAAAGCCATGAATCATCATTCTTGGAGAGCAAATAAGTCATGCTAGATCCAATGTCACAAATGTTAAGCATGTAAATGTTATTTACTCTTTTACCAATAAGCAAGGTCTGGCGTGCTGATGCATGCGATATAAGGCACAAGTCTGGCTTGAATGTAACTTCATAGCTTTTATCACATAGTTTACTGATGCTCAACAAGTTATGCTTCAGTCCATCTACCAACAACACATCCTTGATTATTATCGAGTCATGCCTCCCGACATCACCTCTACCGAGGATTTTTCCTTTGTTGTTATCCCCATACGTCACAAATCCTTCATCGCCTGTCATATGCTTTGAACAACTACTGTCAAGGTACCACAGTTGCTTCCTGGCTATCCAAAGTCCATTGCTATCTAATTCGTGTCCCGCCATCATACAAAGATTTGCTTTCTCTTCTTTATCAGATGAAGAGCTGGAGGAAGTGTCATTGTCCTCCCATGCAATATACGCTCTTCTCTGCTTCTTATTCTTCCCATACTTCTTCTTGGAAGCTTTTTCTTTAAGCTTTTGATTAAGACACTCCATTTTTATGTGACCCTATTTCCCACAACCAAAGCAAGTAATATTAGTAGAATTATCAACCTTTTTATTATTGTACCTCTTGAATGGTTAACTCTTCTCTTTGCCCTTTTTCTTCAGGAACTTGCTAAATTTTTAGGTCAGCAGTGTTAATGTCTCGGTCTCACTGTAGCTGCTGGAGCAGTCATCACCACTATCTTCTTTTTGAACTGCAGACTTGAGCGCTATTCCTTTTTGCTTTCTATCACCATGCTCCTGCTCATTAAGTCTGATCATCTTCAGTTCATGCTCCCTTAATTTGCCAAACAGTGTTGAAGTTGTCAAGGTGGTTAAGTCTCTGGTTTCTGAAATGATTGTGACATTTGGTTGCCAACTCCTGTTCAGGCACTTCAAAATTTTGATATTCAGCTCCTCGTTATCGAACACCTTGCCGAGACCTATCAAGTGATTAATGATATGGGTAAATCGCTTTTGTACTTCAGCTATTGTCTCCCCTGGCTTCATTCTGAATAGCTCATATTCTTGTATCAAAGTGTGCTTTCTTGCTCTTTTAACGTCGCTCGTTCCCTCATGCGTAACTTCAAGAATGTCCCACATCTCTTTGCTGACGTACATTGTGAGACCCTGAAAATTTCATCAAGATCAAGTGATGTTAAAATAAGTGTTTGGCCTAAGTTCAAGAGGGGGGGTGAATTGAACCCTTTTCAATTTCTTTTCGCAAATTTGCTTTTCAATGTGAGAATACAAAAACTTTAAAGAAACTTAGAATGCAATATACAGAGGTTCAAGCAATTAACAAATATGAAAACCAATTAAACAGAATCAGTGCACTGCAGACAAATATGAAATCTGGAAAACCAGTGTACTGAAAACAGATTAAAATTCAGAAACAGACAGTGTACTGTTAAGTAGTTTTCTGGAAAGCAGTAAGCTGTAAGTGGTTTAAAGAATTATGCAAGAACCTTAAAGATTTAGATCAACTGCAAATTAATACAGACAAACTGATTCAGAATAGAAATCAGATTAAATTTGATACCAGAAAAACGATTAAGAAGACACCAATTACACAAAAACAGTTTTTCTGGAAAACTGACTGATGAACAGTGAATACAATAAATTGTAAACTGTATTTCAGAATTAATTCAAGTTTATTTGTTGTAAAGACTTTATTTTTTAATTCAGAAACTGTTCAAACATTATTAGGAACAAATCACTTAATTCAGTTTATGCTTTTGAGTCAATTTCTTGAAAAATCAAGACACATAGTAAGATGTATCAAGAACAGTAAAGATTCATCAAGAATTAAGAGAGATTAGGAGAGAAATGACACAGCAGATTTTATCCTGGTTCACCCCAACTGGGCTACGTCCAGTCCCCTACTTCACAGTAAGGATTTCCACTAAAAAAGATCAACAGATCAGTTTGTACAATCTTGCTCCCCGCAAGAACTCCTCTGCACCCTGCAGAAAACACCCTGCTGAAACCTACAGCAGTAACTGGCGCTTATACAGAGTCCACTGTAAAGCCCAGAACAACCCTTGCTGATCCCCTCAGCAAGTTGCACCACACACAGAATCCACTGTGCGCAAGAACACCTCTGCACCCCGCAGAAAACACCCTGCTAAAACCTACAGCAGTAACTGGCGCTTATACAGATTCCACTGTAAAGCCCAGAACAACCCTTGCTGATCCCCTCAACAAGTTGCACCACACACAGAATCCACTGTGCGCAACCAGACCCTTACTGAACCCTTCAGTAAGTCACACCCTGTGCAGAATCCACT
>Ga0209489_104131_pt1 | contig 27153 bp, 7 predicted proteins | sample SiratrowhiteBW_FD_187527 | JGI IMG/M metagenome (GOLD analysis project Ga0209489, IMG submission 187527) | Root nodule microbial communities of legume samples collected from California, USA - Siratro white BW (SPAdes) (version 2) | ecosystem: Host-associated > Plants > Roots > Nodule | place: USA... | reverse complement strand
TTTTTTTTTTTTTTTTTTTACAAAATAACAAAATCAATAAAATACTTAATTTCGTCAATAAACCAGTAACAGAATATGTAGAGGAAAAAATGTTAAAAAATATTCATTTTTATAAATTTTTAATATAAATCAGTAATAAAAAACTAATATTAGAAAAGTTATGTGGTCATAACTTCAAAAGTTAATTTGGAAAGTTTAGGGTTTAATTTCCATACACCCTTCAATTAAAAACCATTTCAGATATATTTTTTGTGTAATAAAGAAAAAACTTATGATGAGAATATCACAAAAGTATTTAACATTGGGAATGCTTTCTAATTAAATTCAACAAACGAAATTACATTTCTATTAATAGTAGAACATTGATTATTTTAAGGGTAAGGCTTTTTCATTTTCTTTTTCTTTCACTGAAGTATTCTCACCCATATTTAATATAACACACACTTAGGAAGAAATTAATTATCTTCTTATAAGATATTTTTAATTTTTTTATATAATATTAGATTTGTTTTTCTTTATTTATCTTTATAAAGTATTATGAGTATGTGTGTTTTTATTAATGAGTAGTGAAAAGAAAGTTTTAAAAGTCATTAACACTAACGGTAAATTTGATGCATATGTAATATCTTTTAAAATAAAAATAGTTAACTAAATTAATTATTTTTTGTTGGTATAAGAGAAAAACTTGTACTAGTCTTGCCGGTTCTTTTGGGTTTGTGTCCAATACTGCACTTCACAACAATTTTTCAAATTATGAGTTAATAATACTTGTGGACTCAATCATGATGTCAATTTTTCTCCACAAATTTCTAATCTCTTCATTTTATCATATTTGTTTATAAGTTGAATAATTTATACAATTTTGTGGCTGATATATTTTTTAATAAACTTTCATTGAAAATTTTAGTCAAAGAAATTGTTTTATACTTCTGAAGCCGATATCATTGAATAATTTATTGTGAGATAGTTATTACTAGGTAATCTGAATTATGATGGTCTTCACTGACCTATATTGACACATAATTAATTACTATTAATTTTTTAAAAGCTTAAGTATCTATTACGTATGTATTGATCGGATCATCACCACACTTAATGCTTAAATTTAGACAATCTGCTAATTTTTGTTTTGTTTTGAAAAGTGTATTAATAACAAATTTTCTCAATATATAATTATATATTTTGCACTTAATTATTAAGATTGCTTTTGAAACACCATTTTTCGTACATAAAACAACACAAACATTTTTAATTACAGTTAAATTAGTAAATGAAGTTGATTCAAACTTAAATTACCTAACCTATTTAATATGAATATATTTAATCGTCATAGATTTGTCAAAGCCGGCTTCCTTTGTCTTTGTGTCAAAAACTTTTACTTGATCCGATAATTTAACTTTATTACATTAGGTAATACACACACACTCTCACACACACACACACACACACATATATATATATATATATATATATATATATATATATATATATATATATATATATAAATAAATAAATGAAATGATTTAATTTGAACTTTAATCTTCTATTTTATTTTAAATTAACTATTGAGATTATTTAAGTGATATATATGTCTAATATTTTTTTAGAGATCCATTATCTTCTCTTATAGAACATATCCTGTTATATTTATTAATATACATTTAATTTTTATTCCAACATAAAAACATTATTATGAGAATCTTCTTTACTAAATACTCTAAAAAATTTGTTTTTTTATGAAAATCTTATTTTACCTTAAAAATTTTAATTATATATAATTACATTATAACTATTTTAAAATTTAATTATAATAATATTATAATTAACTACATTTGGATGCATTTATTTATAATATTGGTATTAAAATTTGGATTACTTGCAATAAGTAAATATGCAAGTTTAATCTAGTGTTGTAAATTTACTAAAATTATCAAACTCTCCAATATTTATTTATATTTTAATTTTTTCAATATTCTAAATTTTAATTTTTTAATAATCTAAATTTTATTTTTTAAATATTAACTAGTTTTTCATAAATAGTTGTACGATAAATAATAAAAATATAATTATATAATTTTTAACTTAATTATTTGAGAAGTATTTTAATCATTCATAGAAACTATGAATAAAAATATAATATTTGTTAATTATTAAAAATATTAATAAAAATAAAAATATGTTATATTTTCAATTAAAGTATATGAAAAATTAAGTATATTCATATTCAATTAAAATAAATTGAGAACTAAATATATTTCTATAATTATTTTCATCTTTTAAAGAAATGCTAAACATATTATATTTTGATTAAAATTACATTTTAAATAAATATTTAAATATAATATGTGTGTATATTTATATTATTTAAAATACATATTAAATAGCAACTAGAATACATATGGAATATAAATTGAAATAAATTTAAAAATAGTTATATTTTATTATTTATTTATGACTATTTATAAAAAATAATTAAAATATATAAATATTACATGTCTTATCAGTTTTAATAAACTTATTACATTACATTCAAATTTCATGTTTAATTATTATAAATATTAACTATAATGTCAATTTTATAAATAAATATATTTAAAATATTCAATTATAATATTATTATAATTAAATTTTGAAATAACTATAACGTAATTATATCTAATTAAAATATATATTTTCTAAAGGAAAGTACGATGTTCCAAAACAGGAATTTTGGTTTGAGATGTGATCTTTCACTAACAAATATCTTTATAATACTATTTTTTATATTGGAATAATTAATAAATATATTAATAAAAAAGATTATAATATGCATAAAACACATTCCACAATAAATAATAATTTCTAAGAAAGAATTAATTAAATTTGAATAGTTAGTTTAAATTAAAATAATGAAGAGTAGATCCATCATTAGAATGGATCCGTTCTCATATATAATATTAGTTTATTAAAATACGAGTGATGTGTTAAAAAAGAAAAAAAGCTGGTTGAAAACGAGTTCTTCCTGCATTTTAATAAAACATTTAAATACTACAATTGTCTTTATATGAGAATCAGATGGTACTTCCATCTGGTTGTTAATTTTTTTTTAAATGACAACCGGATGGAGGTGTCATCGGGTTCTCATTTCCAAATCAAAATGATAACCGGATGAAACCTATCCGGTTCTCATAGTCCAAATTGAAAAGTTAATCCGTTTTCGATTTGGACTATGAGAATCGGATGCGTTTCATCCGGTTATCATTTTGATTTGGAAATGAGAACCAGATGGCACCCCCATCCGGTTGTCAATTTTTTTTCAAATGACAACCGGATGGGGTGCTATCCGGTTCTTATATAAGGACGATTGTGATATTTAAATTTTTTATTAAGGTGCAGGAATAATGTATTAGGATACAGGAAGAACTCGTCTAACCAGAAATTAAATATTTAATATCCATTACTACAAATGAGTGTTTTTTTTCTATGTTATTTAAACTTTTTATGTTTATTAACAGTATATAATGTGGGTGATGTAAATTTACTTTAGATTAGATATCTAATGTAAAATTTTTTATTTTACCTTAGAGCATAACACGTCCAACATACCATTTTTTATTAAAAAAAATAAATTAAAAAGGTCTAAAATTTATGTCGAATCATATTGTTTTATGTCAATTTATGTCACTTTTGATACACTTCAACGTAAATTTATGTGAAACATTATATGGTGTAACATAAAGTTTAAATGTTTTCTTTAAATAATATTATTTTTGACTTTAAATCAAATTTAAAATAAAAAACATAAGTTAAGAAATCTATACAAAATCATGTATTCTAGCTTACAAATTTTATCAACAATAAAATAAAATTATACTATTTATGTTGGAGAAGAAAAATAAATTGTTTTCTCAATTTTTGAATGTCATTCTAGGATAAAGAAGATTCATTACTAAAGACCTGAAACGTTTCACCTACTTGATTATACTATGATTATCAAGGTAAAATAGAAACAATTTTGCATTTAGATATGTTATCTTTGTCTATGAGTCAGTGATACTCGTCCAAACAATGACTCTCTTTCAATATATATCACGTAGTAGTCACATTCGAATAAGTTTGCTTACTTATTACATTAAAATGAGAAAGAGGTGACAAAAACTAATTTCATACATCTCGAACATAAAATAATTATGAGATGTATTTGCAATGTAATAAAAACATAAAATTATATCCTAGTAATAAGCTTTTCGTTTGCTAACTGATTTTTTTTAGAGCTAACAAAATCACACTACTCTATAATCCCTAGGAATCAAAGTAATCAATTGCTAATGAAACTTACGGTAAATGACAAACATTTAGTTCTATAATTATCATAATTAAAAAAGTGAAAGTAAAATTTTAATGTTTTGAGTCATGTAAATATACCTCTCGGAGTCACTCATCCATGTTTGCATGTAGTGTTAGATCTAGACCTTTGTGTTCCCAAATTTCTAGATGGATTAAGGCTTAAGAAATCCTTATATTTCTGATTTGTCTTAGTCCATACTCAATTTGTCCATGTACCAAAAATAATGAATTATTAGTTAACTATAATCATTATAATATGAAAAACATAAATAATATTAAATGACTTATATGGCCCATAGTTGTGTCACTGAAATGTTTAACATGGAGGTTTCTCGAACAACCTCCAATGCGTCTAGTAAGGAGATATGCAACGAATAAAAGTTCTACCAATGCAAATACTCAGTTGTCCAACTACAATGGTTTCGTGCTCAACCTAAGTAATATGGTTAGAAGCTGATATATATTAGATCATCTTTAGCATATACCATGTCATCATTGATAACTGTTGATAATTGGTTAATTAAGTATAGAGTTGTTAGGATTTTTTAGCATTTATTCTGTTTTAATTATAGGATTTTTAGGGATTTTGTTTAAGTTAGGGATTTTATGGTTATTTTTCTGTTTAATGCGTTTTTGGTTATGGAAAGAGAATGCAGTTGAGATTTAGGTGAAATTCGAAGAAAGAGAGAATAAGGAACGCTGGAATTAAGAAAAGGAGCAGAAAAACAGATTTTAAGTGACTTCTTGCTTGCGCTAAATGAGGAGCTTAAGCTAAAACTCACTTAAATGAGAAAAGAAGTTCTGAACGAAGGCGTCAACGCCACTGAAGCGGGAAGTGTGAAATAACAACCACTTCGTAACAAACAGCAGGGATCTTTTATAAAAGGAAGGCTAGAATGAACAAAAGGGCATCATCTCTGGGAAGATCTCTGGAAGCACTATTGCAGTCAAGAATTTCCCTTTTCCTTTTCAGTTGTATATTCATGGCTACCATGCGTAGCTAATCTTTTTCTTCTTGGGATTGAATGTAAATTCTCTACTTCAATTGTACTCTTGGTATTTATTTGATATTGTTTTATTCAGTTTATCTTTGTTTAACGTTTTATATTAAATTGTCATACTTTAAATTTCTCTGTGTGACTGGAAAGCACTCTTTGGAATTAGAACCAAACGTTAATGCATTACATTTATAAATTCAGGAATGAATTATAGAGTAATGACTGCACATAACAACTGATCTTAATGCTAATTAAATTAATCTGGTAACTAGGAATAGAGCTAGATACTTTAATTTATGAAATTCAATGCTAGAGAAATCAGGTTGAATAGGCTTTTATTTGCGCAGATTGATAATTGGAAAAGACAATATTAAATTAAATTCAGGGTACATGCGAAGGAGAATATTATTATTCAATCCCAAGGTTTTAAATATCTTTGTTAAATTTAAATCACATTTTAGTTGTTATTTAATTTTATTCGTTCATGACACAAACATCAAACTGAATTTTTAAATTTTATTCACAAAGCCATGATACAGATTTAATCTCCAATTATATATTTTGTTCCCTGAGGATACGATTCTGGACTTATTGTCTATATTACTTGCACACTTAGTATACTTGCTGAGGAAGAGTTAACAATCATCATCATTATTAGGTGTTCCCGTAACCTACTTACCACAATGAATACGATCCTAAACAAATATAAAATGTTAGTTCAACATTGATAAACATTATAACAATAATAAGTAAATGAAAAATAATACAATTTAATACATGTGGCCATGCTGAGAGTAGTCTAACAAAATGTGAAGGCCAAGCCAAAAATGTGCCTAAAGTCTCTCCCACTAATTGGACCTTTGTGTTGGACAGAGACTGTGTAGTAGTATCTTGAACTCATCAACCACCACTCACATCCAATCGGACTACAGAGGAACAACATTGACGGTTAACCTTTCCTTTATTCATCGTCCAACTGTGACTAAGCGCGAGAGATTATCTTTAACATATAACTTATATTGGGTCGGTATATCACTGTTAGTATCATCCCTTAAGGGCTTGCAACAACAACAACATTATGCTCACTCGAACAATATTAGGAAATGTAGGTGTTCTCTGAGTCTATTGCAAAGAATGAAAGGACTCTAACTTCTCATCGAACTGTTCCTGCAATAATCATCGAATTTTATTTAGTTTCTCTTCAAACTGCATTTCCATTCTTTGTAAGGCATCCTAACTACAAGAGTTGAGTTCTCCGTGGTGGGGGCCAAGGTAATCTCAAAGTCCCCATGAACCACTAATACCGTGCACACATTGTAGGTGTTTTGATTTTCTAATGGTCATTGCCAAAATATCCTATGGGGAACAAATGAGCCCCATGTTTCCTACACAACTAATGAGTCTTGCAACATATGACTAATAATTAAGCATAAACAATACTACTTCACTTTGGAAGAAAGGGAATGACAATGATAGTATATGACATTATACTTACAAGTTGTTGAGCAATCATTTAAGCAAACTGTGAAGTCATTTGTCTGTATGATTTTGTGCGAGCAACCTTTCACGTCTCATAGTGTGAAGCTAGAGATACAAGGTAAGCAAACTCTACCTACTGCCTCTACTCGAGCCTCATGAGGTGTTGTTGCAGCAATGCGCACCCTCCCTTTTTATGATAGTAGATAGGGGACATCACTCAACTTCTGCCTACAAATTGTGGGTAGAAATTTGAATAACTATAAAAATTATAAAAAAACTAACCTACCAAGACCCATCCAATTGATTGGCACAAAATTGCATCAAGCCCTCCTCAGTTATCTGGTACTTAATACTAGGAATGTCATCTTTATAAACATGTATTCCATTGTCAAAAAAGTCTTAAAGTCTCTCCACCTAGTGACAATGATTGATAAGACCTTTTCCCTGACCACCTCAATTGGAGTGCCAAAATTTTGCTATAAAAAACATATAAATTATTAATAAATAATGTTAGATAATAATGAAATTAATTAATAAGGTGTTAATATAAAATGATGCAATACTCTAATATCCTACCATACCATACCAGGCTTTTTTTTGTCTCTTCAATGTCATCTCATGATACAATGACCATAAATACATATCGTCGAACTATCAGTCCAAAATAGTTATTAAACTTATTAGCATTTGGATCTAACGACTTACCCAAATAAGGATGTGCCAACCTACTTCCTCTCCTTATCAATCGGGTCACAAATCTCCCTAGTCCACTCTTTCTACTTATAAATGTAGAGTTTGCCATAATACTATAAAATAACAATATCAATATAAGTAGGTTGTTGCACCAAATAATTAAAAAAATACCATAAAAATAAAGATTTAATGTGACAAAATATTTAAAAATACTATAAACTTCCAATTAATTATTTTATAGTTAAGATCATATTTGTATAAGTTTCAAATGTTAAATTTTCTAAAACGTAAATTTTAAGTCACTAAGTCATTTCATAAAATATCTAAAAATACTATAAAAGTAACTATTTAATGTGAAGAATATTTAAAAACACTATAAACTTTCAATTAACTATTTTGTAGTCAAAGGTACTTTCTTAACAAGTTTCATAAATTAAACTTCTATTACCTAAAACATAATTTTCAAATTCCTACCATTCTAACTAAAATTGATCATAACTATCCCAAATATACCAATTTAAACAAAATATCTAAGTATAAAATGAAATCCAAAATGTTATTACTCAAATATAACCATTTCTAGTTTTATCAACCTATCCAAGTCGAAGTACTTTTTAAACAACTATAAATCAAAATGCAAATCAAAAACAAATTTAGAACGATCATAAAGAACCTATAAATCAAACATCAAATGTTATCATCCCATCGAAACATTTATCAATTAAAAATACAATTCATATTCTAAATTTATATAATATATAATAATTCTTTAAATTGAAAGTTCGTACCATCAACCTTAATGAAAGGCAGAAACATATTCAATTAAATAGAAATGACCAATATGAAAAACCAATCACAAGAAATTACAAAACCACTGTTTAGATTACCAAAGAACCTTGACAAAATCAATGCAATTGCTATAGGAGAAAAAACCAAAATCGCAATAAGATTTTAAAAGCTTCTTACATTGGATCTAATCCAACGTAAATTTTAAATTTTATTTCAAACCACCTTAAATCTAACATAAATAAATTGAATTTAATCAGAAAAAAATATTATCATATATTTTTTTTTTCTGTCAAATGCTTTCTGGTGCGACATAAATTAATTTAATGGAACCTCAACTTTACATTTCAATCAGATTGTTGATTCATGATTATTGCTGTACTTTTTTTAAGAATTTCCACCCATCTATAAATTCAATTCGAGATTAGATTATATATGTATTCTCAACACGCTAGGGTTAATTCTTTCAACAAGAGACTTTTCCATACTCTGCATTCATTTATTATGGATTTAGATGGATTGGTTTTTTAGGCAAATCATTCTTTGAATTGGAATTTTGAAGCGGGATAAAAGAAAATTATAGATACAATATTACATGTCTTTCAAAAATCAACAATCAAGTTCACACTGGCTTAGTTTTTCTTAGACCCTTCATCATGATGGGAGACATAATAATTGGAGGTATCAACAGTATATTAAACAAATGATTAGTATAATTATTATCATCTAGAATATTAAAATATAAGTTTAGTATAATATTCAAATTCAATTATTATACATTATAATTTGTTATCAGATAAAAGCGTAAAAACGATTTAATGAATTTACTCATAATTAATAATTATTATGGTATTAATCTCTTTGTCAAACGCTTTCCTAAAAATACTATCTATATCACTTTCTGGACATTTTATCGTTAAATTATTGTCAACTATTACACTATCTGAAGTTTCAACTTCAGTACATTGTTTTTAAAAAATTCATATTATTGAATGTACAATTATTCTCCAACTTCATGCTCACAAAATGTCAATGGTTTTTCCTGAAAAAAAAAAAATATGAAGAACACACAATGGTTAGACAAAAGTATTAGAAATTACACACACACACACACACATATATATATATATATATATATATATATAATTGGCAGTATATATGGGAGTGGTATCAATAATCTAAAGAGAAAACTGAAAGAATAGACAGTTCAAGCCTCATTGGCTAAACTTTGTACTGTGTTGGCTTGATCCTTAGGTGTCATTTTTGTAGTAGCTGGTTGACTTTTCATGTCCTTCTTTTTCTTTTTTCACTATATTAATTCAATAATATTTTAAGTTTTTCATATAAAATAAATAGGTTAAATTATAATTTTAGTCCCTTTAATTTTCGAATTTTGATCTTTGTATTTTTCTTTATTTTAGTGACATAATTTTTTTAAAATTCGGATTTTTTAAATCAAATTCTCAAAGTTTAATAATAGACTAAAATAAGCGTACATAAAATTAAGAATTAAACCAGAACTAGAATTTCCAAATTATTAAAACTAAAATCTTAACAAAAAATAAAAATTGTAGATAAAAAATAAAAGGAATAAAAAAATGTAATTTAGCATAAACTGCCTCCTAGCTAACTAGCCTCTTCTTCTTGCAATATCCTAAGCCACAACTAAGACTATTGGCCATTCTTACTCGTTGAAGAAATAAGCGTGTGGGGTCTTAGTTGTCGTAATGCTATTATCATTTTCCCTATGTATTTTTTATGTGCATGGATTCCTAGCTGTGACCTTCCCCAAACATGATCAAAACTTGTGGATAATGCAAGAGACAAACTTCTTGCAATTAGTAATGTGTATATGTACCCTAATGTGGTTATCAAGCCTTATTCAATAATCAAGGAAATTAATCCTTCACTTTGTATTCAGTAGATAGAAGTGCATGCACATAATTTTACACTTTTAGGAAAATAAAAATGTGAGCTCAAACTTGCCTTTTTTATCAGCAAAAGAATAAAAGAAACACAAAAGAATATTTCAAATTTTATATAAAATAAAAAAAAATCATAACATACAAATATTCCAAAACCAGTTAGTTGTACTGGTTCTAATAATTCTTTATCACTATAAGAATAATTCCAGTAACTGTAAGCACTATTACAAAGTGTAATATACCTAATACACATAGTAATAGCAAAATTGACAGAGTCTAATAACCATACCTACATAGTGATATAACTGATATACAAATAAGATCTTAGCAAAATTAAAGCAAACTAAGCAGTTAGAAAAGCCAACTCAGGTGATTAGGGAAAATGGAAAAGCTAACTCTAGATGAATCCCCTTTGTAATTTAACGCCAAACACTTTTTTCTTTCTTTTTGCATGTCAAAAGTATGTGCCTAATATTGATTGACTATATCAATATTGCATTATAACTAATCAAGAGGGTTGCGTGCAAGAAAATTTGCGCAAAACTAACCACTTAGAGTAGTTTGGCTTTCTCTTTGTAACTTTGCAGTATCTTCTTTTGAACCATAGATGAGTTTATTTAAATACAATTTAGTTAAGAACAAGAGAGATATAGGATATCAACTCAATTATTAAAATCATATCCATGAACACTGACTTCATTAAAGAAACACAGAAATAATGTGCGTACATTTAGCATTATAAAATTGGTTTTCTTATATCAATTATAGTCCTTGCATGTTTCCATCAATAATTTAGGTTGTAAAATTGAGCTGTATATTAGTGAAATTAATATATTGTGATTGGAGGACAATTAAGGCAATTTGAGTGTGTATGTACTTGATTTTGGAGGCATTATTCACAACATCAAATTAGAATTTTATTGGGTTACTAAGAAAGCAAAAATCCTTGGATATTTATGCAGGGGTGAAGAATATGAATAGTGCAAATAAGAAGACAACCACTTTATTACAATATATATGTGTGTGTATGTATATATATTGCATAGTGGTCCATATACAAAGCTATGCTATGATTAATGACTTTATAAGGAAGGAAAAGTCAGCCTTGACAATTGTACCTTTCACAATAAAGAGATTTGGAATTTGTTTGGCAACTGTCCCAATTTGGAGCCTTAAAAAAGAATCCAAACACTAAGGGTAGATGGATAAAGTGGAGGCTTTGATGCAAAACTACTTTGACTGTGTGTGGCTTTAGGGTATGTGTTTGGGGATGCCATCATGTTATTATTTTATTATCTGTTTAATCAAAGTTAGGAAATCAGATCCTCTTCATGATGGTGCCGCTGGTTTATGTCTGGAATGTGGAAGTCTTGTGCTGTATTTTCTTTGTCTGTAACCTATAGGTAAAATAGTTATTTGACCCTAAAATCATAAGGGTTTCTTTATGGAAACATATTTTTTTAAATATTATTATTGCAAAATATAATATAACATATTTTTTTATCAATAATATATCAAAAATTTTGTATACATTGAATTATATATAAAAGCAAATTTATTTATAAAGATAATATATATTCTCAAACAAATGTTACGTAAATTAAAATGATATAATATATGTGTAAATAAAATTTTTGGAACATATATATTCATAATATTTTTATGTAGTCCTTTTACCTCTTTATTTAATACTTACTAACATATATACATATGTAAAAAATAATTTAAAATTACATTAAAAAGCATAATAATATAAAACTATAGATTATTATGCTCGTTAATTAAAAAAATAACAGATAGAATTTTACTTATAGAAAATCAAATTGAATGAAAATTAAAATTTATGATAATGTATTAGAAGGATTTTCAAAAAATCACTTTCAATTTTCAATTAATGGCTGTTTGGTAGCGTATTTTGTCGAATTATAAGACATGAGTTGTTGTATATGTTTAATATATTTCTCAAAGAGCAAAACTTAGTATTATTTTTCAATTGAAATTGCAGTCATTTTTTATAAGTGGTGTACCAAAAGTCCACAGTAGTTATCAAATTGTAATTAAAATATGATTCCTCTGAAAGATTAATTATGGCCTACCAAGGTTTGAAAGCTCTTATCATCTTCGTTCTTCTCATGTTCCATTTTGACCTACACCAAGAGAACAGCGAAACAAATGTTAAATATATGTGATTTTATTGCATATGCATGTCATGTTTTTATATTCTTTAATTAATTATATATATTTATCTTATGTTTGTGCATACATGATATATCTATATTTTGTCCTCTATAGAATCCTAGATCAGTATATCTAACTCTTGATTTTTTTTCTTCTTATTTATTATATAAGAAGCCATTATTCATCTAGTTTAAAATATTATCACCCAGTTGATTGATAACGCAATAATTACAAAAAAAAAAAGACCTTAATAATTGGTAATTTTATATTTATTAATTGTCAATTGTCCGTTTTGCTTTCATTGACGATTAGACAGTAAAGAAAGGAGAAGAAAGATGTTACACGTAATTTCGAAGTTGGTAGCTTAATATGTTGTCCAGCTATGTTAAGAGAAGATTTCTAAAGGCAATTTTTTAATTAATTTTAAGATAAAGCAAAGAAAAAGACATCTAATCACCAACACACGTTGGCTAAGTAAAACATTGGAAAAAATTATTGTATATTTTCAAAGTGTGTGTTTGTTCTATGTTCTAGAAATGTTTGTATATGCGATTAATTTTACATGGAGTGCATTTGATATGATTAGAATTTACGTTAGTTCAAAAGTTCGAAGTAGATTCCTTGAGAACCTCATGTATTTCAAGACGAAGAAAGCTTAAAAATAAACTAAGAATTAGAAAATGAGATATATAATTATTGAAAAAACATAAACAAAATAAGATGTTTAACTTTTAAAAGTATGTTATAAAAGATTTAACCGAAAAAAATTTAATTATATTATAAATATAATTAATTATATCATAAATATTAATAATATAATTAATTTGATGGAAAATATAATAGATTATGAATTAATAATTGATTATTTATTCACATTTATGTTATGAATAATTGATTATCTTGTTATTTTTTTATTAATTTTTATTATAAAATAATAAATAATTAAAATAATAAAAAAAATATAAATATCAATTGAAAAATAGTAGTTGATCTCGCTAAATAATTGAAAGAAGGTGAAACTTTTAAGTAGAAGTAATTATTATTTATTGGTTTATAATACGAACCAATTCTCATTAAAGTTGGGAATTCCAGTAGAATTTACCATTTATAATTAAAAAATGAGTTTTTAAATGTTGTATACTAACTCAGTACGCATGGACATTAAAACTATAAAAAATATATTAATTATTGCATTATATATGGACATATATAAACAAAATTAACCTAATAATAAACATATTAAAAAATAATTTGTTATAAATCTATATTTCTTGTATAATATTCAAATTTTGTAGTAATGTTGCTTTCATACAAACAATATTATCTGAAATTGTCGTGTTCCATGCACTTATAATTTGACGAAAGAGCTATTGTTGTTAGAGATGCCTCTTGGGCATGGATTTTTTTACACATAAGCAAACAGCAATTTTCCTTACTATAGTACAATTGATACATAAAATATATACAACAAGTCCATAACTTGAATTATATAATCCCTCATAACAAAAAATCTCACTAGTTAGTTAAAAATCTCTCTTTAAATGTAGTAATTTATTAAACCTTTTGCATATTTTAAACATTATTTTCAAAATTTAAGAAATTATTATTTAGTTATTTATACTTACTCTTTATATTATTTTTAATTAGTTATATATATATATATATATATATATATATTATATGTGTGTATGTGATGTACAATTAAAAATGGTAAACTAGAAAATATTATAAATATTTTATTAAAATTATACAAATTTATTATATTTTTCATTTCTAAAAGAACTTAACCACATTTAAAAAAAGGAGCCGTGGGAGTAAGTGTTTATTTATTCCAAATTTTAAATTACTTTATAATAACCAACTATCAAAAGTCCTCAAAATCAGTATTGCACTCAAATTTCTACCATAAAAGTTAATTACTTTTACTATATCTATCACCATTTTTCTTCATATTCAACAATCATAAATACTGATATATCATAAAAATAGACACAAGTTCAACAACTTTCATAGCATTATTCTCTCTATCTACCTCTATCAGACAATAGTAACTACCATAAATTATTGATCTCTTTACATGGAAAGCATATACCTAAACTTGCTATGCAAAAAACAAATATAGAAACTCATTTATGAACCTTTTAGTCTATGTAAAAGAATGAAGAGTAAAATTCCATCTTCATCGTAGCCTTTTCTGCTTGATACTTCAAGAATATAGTACAAATTTTCTGTTCTCCATAAATTCTGAATAACATGTCTCACAGTCACCATTTTTGTGATTGTATTTTATTACGGCACATTCCTGTGTATGGCTTCTACACCCTTCCTACAGACATCGTCAATGATTATTGTCCAACTACACATGCTAACTACCCTACCAATTTCGAGTCTTTTGTTCCTGACATTTTTAATTAATGATCATTTAATGCAGTTCACATACCAACTAAAGATAGAAAATATTATTTGATTTAAGGGTATTCATAATGATACATCATGAGAGATATTTACGAGATGAATCTTTATAAACGAATTGTATTCATCTCAATTGAACACACAAGAGGCTTACCACACACAAAGAGGATTCTAGAGCCATAGGAAGTGTTGAACATGTTTTAGTTGGGGTGTGTGGCCACGAAGATTGGTGATCAAGTTTTAAACTAGGATAAACTATTATTATTTTCAAATTTTGAATTTTGACCTATTTTAATCTGATAAACTCTAAGACGAGTTATTTATTGTTTCTTTTATTTAAGAGAAAAAACTTACATATAATACTGTAAGTATTCTCGATGTTATTTTCAAATTATATTTAAAATTCTATTAATAATAGAGGTGTTTGTGGTTTGGTTTGATCCAATTTGTTTTTAAAAATATGCAAACGAAATATAAAAAATATATGCAATTTGGTTTGAAAGAGAAAAAATTCAAATAAAATTAAATAAATGCGTGCAGTTTGGTTTGAATTGAGTTTTTTTTTCGATTTTTAATTTCTAACTATTTTTTCAACAAACATTTATTCTTTCTTTCATCCTTTAAATTAAATATAATAATAAAAAATATATTACTCAAAATCTGATAAATATATTAAATTATAAATTAATAAAATCGTAAAATTAAATACTTAATATTATTAAAAGTTAAAATCATATATCTTAAAGAACATAAAAATGTAACAATAGGTCAAATAAAAATGTGGAATTGACAGCATTATTTTGAAGGAGAGTTGTTCGTTGACGAAGAAGAGAAATAAAAAAAAATATAAATCAAATGTGTAATAGATTTAATAAAATATAAATTATTTAAGTAAAATTCTAAATTTGTTTGAATAACACCAGTAACTTATGCAAGTTTTGGTGTTTAATTTATGCCCATGACAAGTGGACAATTAACGCAGAAAGCTTAGTTAAATTTTAGAATATAACTCAAAATCTTTTTGAAAATCTGGAAGTAATATTGTAGTATAATATGTTGTTCTCACTAATTAACTGGTCACTGTTTCCTGCACGTCTAACCAAAAGCAAGAAAACAACAATTGAAGTAGCTGGCAATTGCTAATTATTTCGTTGTTCCCCACTCTTAAATGTTATCGTCACAATTGACATTCTGAACATCCAAAAATTACTATAATCATTCTTAGCCATATTTCACTATCTTCTTTATTTTTATAATTTTTTATTTATTACATCAAAGATATTAAATAGTTTAAAATTTTAAAATTTTTTTGTATGTAATTTAAAATATAGAAATAAAGACATAAATAAAAAAAATGGAATAAAAGTGTTTAGGATTAATAACAACTTTAAATTTTTTAGCTTTATTTTATTAATAAAAAACATATATTTGATCTTTAGTAATTTTCAAGTGTGTTTATTAAAAAGAAAATTAACTTTAATATTAATTAATTTTGAAAGAACTATTAAAAGTTTTAATTTTACAAAATAAAAGATAAAAGATAAAAAACTCTTTCAAAATTAATTACATATTAATATTATTTAACTCTTCTTCTAATTAACACACGTAATGATTAATAAAGGTTTAATATGTTCAATTACTTCAATTATTAACAATAATAAACAAAATTAATAGAATTAAATTTGATATTAAGATTATAATCTTTTCTTATTATACTTAGAACGAAATATATCTCTGAATCAATTATTTACCAGAAATTTTTTATCGAAGGGTATACTACATTTTTCTTGTTTTAATGTTGTTTAATTTGAGTGCAATGTAATTTCTCTCTCTCTTCTTGTTCATGCTAAAAGCAAATAATCAAAAACCATTATTTACGTTAAAAAGAAAGGTTTGATGCTATGTCTTTGATGTGTTACTTTAACTTTAGCTCTCATTCAGATTTACACGTAGTGGTATATAATTTGTTCTAGATTTTGACGTAGATGTAAAAAGTTAAGAAAATTTGATTGGGTTGGATTAAGAAATACAGATGTGTAATGTAATGAAAATGGCATTTTTGAGAAGGCGCTTTCCCTGTCTCAGTTTCAGGTATAAACTAAACAGTCAAAAAGTAAGGGGAGATGCAGAATTTGACATGAACAATGCTATATATTTTCTTTCCATTAAAATGCTTTCATTAACGTCACATTCCATTATAAAACTAGTAACCAATCACACTACTTTCCATGCTTTTCAAAATGAATGAATTTTTAATTTACTATCTGTAATTTTTTTAATTTTAATTTTAATTCTTGAAGTAGAAAAGATTTTCATTACGTGTATAGGAAAAAGGCTGACAGAGGTATTTTAATTTTAAAATGTTATACTGCCCCTTGGGAAATTGGATAAAGTGATAACCATTTTCTTTATTATTTTACATTTTTCTAAAAAGATTCATCTTTAGTAAGTTTAGTGTAGAAACATAGTACGTGCTTATTGACTTTTTTTTTTTCATATTTTATTGGTTTTGGGATACGGTGAAGTAGAACAAATACAACACTATATCTGACCTAGGCATCACCCTAATCTACTCAATAGGGACACAAAATTAACTTTTTTATTTTCTATAACCTTATTATAAGGAAGGAAAGAAATAAATAAAGAGGAGAAGAGGAAGATATAATAAATGAGTGAAAAATAAGTTATATGGTAAAGTTAATATTTACGAAGAATGAAGAACATCAAATGCGGGTCAATATATCATTTACGCGTCTCAACATGCAATGTTTGACCATTATTTAATGAAACTTAACTTATCATGAATATATTATTGTAGAAAAAAAATTCAAAGAAAGTTGTCGTTAATGAGGAGGGTGTATTTGTCTGAAACATCTGGCCGTGAATGTGCTCCATTACTTTTAATATATTTTTTTCAATATTTCAAAGAAAAATATAAATAATATATTTTAAGGCAACAAAGAATTAAAGAGATTCAACATTGTACAAAATATACACATGAATATTTTATTGTATTATATTTTATAAATAGTTTCCCATCATTCATGAACGTGCTGCGCATCTTCTAAATTTCCTCCTATGAATTATTAAGAAACAGAAAATTAATTGGAAGTCATGGGCAAGTTCTTATGGTGACCTATTTCATTCAACAGTTGTGTACTTTAAGCAGTAAACTGCTAAAAAGCAAAAAAGGAAAGACTTTATAGAGTGCATTTATCTTCATATGCCTTTATTTCCTTTGATATAGGGAAAGCAATACCATGCAATATGTAAATATTCCTTTTGGCCTCCACAATAGAGATTGAAAAAGATAAAAGATGCCATGTTCATTATGATAGCCATGGTCCACAGAAAGTACTACAAGAGATTAACTGACTTCAAATTCATCATGCACAGAGCTTCAAATGTTTCAATAGAATGAAGACTGTTAGAAAATTAAGAGATGTGAGAAATTAATTACATCAAATACCCTATACCTTGACAAGGACAATATGTTTATTAATTTTAATTATTTTGAAAATTGGGCATGGAAAAGAAAAAATTGAAATGACGGTTGGTGTCTTCTTCTTATAAAGAAAATAAGGGCATAGTCAACATTTTGAGATAATTGGTTAGTTAATTCAATTGCTTCTTTATAATTATTTTCATGGCCAGCTGTCTCTATCAAATCCAATGCCTCCTCCTACAACCAACTTGGATTACATTGGTCCCCAAACTCAATACAAGTTACTTTTTAATAGTTTCACATTGTTCATAGGAGAGTTGGAGGAGATAAAATCCAAGTCCACCAACCAAGATAAAATAGTTGGATAAATGGGTTAAAAAAAAGCTATATATAGGGTAACCCTACCTTTCCTAATGGCAACACCAAAACCCAACATGGGGTTTCCAATGGCCTCTCTCACTCTAACCACTCTTGCATTAACCATTATTTCTCTCACCCTCCCATCTCAAACTTTGGCTGACAACTACATCTACTCATCTCCACCACCACCACCAAAGCCTTACTACTACCACTCTCCTCCACCACCAAAGCACTCACCTCCACCTCCATATTATTATCACTCTCCACCTCCACCAAAACACTCACCTCCTCCTCCTTACTACTACCACTCTCCCCCTCCACCAAAGCATTCACCTCCTCCTCCTTATTACTACCACTCTCCACCTCCACCTAAACACTCACCTCCTCCTCCTTATTACTACCACTCTCCACCACCACCAAAACATTCACCTCCTCCTCCTTATTACTACCACTCTCCCCCACCACCAAAGCATTCACCTCCTCCTCCTTATTACTACCACTCTCCCCCACCACCAAAGCATTCACCTCCTCCACCATACTACTACCACTCTCCACCTCCACCAAAGCACTCACCTCCTCCTCCTTATTACTACCACTCTCCACCTCCACCAAAACACTCACCTCCTCCTCCCTATTACTACCACTCTCCACCTCCACCAAAGCATTCACCTCCTCCTCCCTACTACTATCACTCTCCACCACCTCCAAAGAACCCATACAAATACTCATCTCCTCCACCTCCAGTTTACAAGTACAAGTCCCCTCCTCCTCCCTACAAGTACCCATCTCCTCCACCTCCACCATATAAGTACCCATCTCCACCACCACCCGTCTACAAGTACAAGTCTCCTCCTCCACCAGTTTACAAGTACAAGTCTCCTCCTCCACCTTACAAGTACCCATCTCCTCCTCCACCCCCATACAAGTACCCATCTCCACCACCCCCAGTTTACAAGTACAAGTCTCCTCCTCCTCCCTACAAGTACCCATCTCCTCCTCCTCCACCCTACAAGTACTCTTCTCCTCCACCACCAGTATACAAATACAAGTCTCCTCCTCCCCCAGTTTACAAGTACAAGTCTCCCCCTCCTCCCTACAAGTACCCATCTCCTCCACCTCCCCCATACAAGTACCCTTCTCCTCCCCCACCAGTTTATAAGTACAACTCTCCTCCTCCACCAGTTTACAAATACAAGTCTCCACCCCCTCCCTACGAGTATCCTTCTCCACATCCCCCACCATACAAGTACTCATCTCCTCCACCACCTCCTAAGAAGCCTTACAAATACCCTTCTCCACCACCACCAGTTTACAAGTACAAGTCTCCACCACCACCATACAAGTACCCTTCTCCCCCACCCCCACCATACAAGTACCCATCTCCACCACCCCCAGTTTACAAATACAAATCCCCTCCACCCCCAGTTTACAAGTATAAGTCTCCTCCTCCTCCTGTCCATTCACCACCTCCACCACACTACATCTACGCATCCCCTCCTCCTCCATATCACTACTAGATAGTGCTATTGCCTAGTGTGCCTCGTGGTAATCTTCTTCACAAAACCTACATTATCATAGTAATCATATAATATTTACGTTAAAACTCTTTTTACATGCAATCACGTCTAAGCTACAATGTTAACGCTAGCCCTAAGTTGACAGTTTAGAAAGTAAACTAATAAAAAGAAGCATGTGATGTTAACACTCTTATTTATTTCGATCGAATAAAACTTTCATTTTTTTTTTAAATCTCAAAATTCTAAAGACTTTTGGCTGTTGACCATAAAACCATAAAGTAATCATGGCGCTTTCAACTTACCATTTTTTTATTTAAAATTTTTAGAATTTTCTGCCCATAGTTTTGCTTGTTTCATGTTTATTAGAAACAAATTACGCATATTCTTTTTAAGTATAGTTTTATTATTCTTAAAAGATGCTAACCTTTTATCTTTTTCAAAGCTTTGATGGCGACTAACATTTCTCAAGGGTATAACGCCACCATAATATTACAGTTTTGTACTCGAAATTAACACCGTATACTATATCGTATATTTTTTACTTACATGTAACCTTTTTGTGTGTAGGGTACTGATATTTGGACTCCATAATTATAAAAATCCATCAACACTTCGCATTTTTTTTCTCAGACATATCATTATTAATCATTTTATAGATACTTATTTCTCTTATTTTTTTTTTTTTATCTCTCGCAAGATGTAGATATCTAAATAGTGTTCGAGAATTATTTTCTTCGTCATATTTTAAAGATTAAAACCCAAAATCCAAAATCAAAGGAAAAAAATAGTTATAAAAAGTAGATCCATAATCTAAATAACAATATCATTTTGCCTGCATTAGTATACAAGGGAGAATTATTTCCTCATTTCCTGATATTATTGAGCGAATAACTGATGAAAGGGACTGTAGACTATTATGCTAACCATGCGCGTGTACTTTGTAGGTTATTTATGAAGAATATGTGCCAATAAAGAACGTTGTTGATAGCAAGAAGATGCACTATGCATTCACACAAGGAAAACAACGGAAGCAAAGTTTCCGAGGGTTTTGTCTCATAAGAAGCAAGACTTGTCAATCTTTTTCTTTTTCGTTTGTATTGTTCATCAATTATTATTATTGTGTTTTTATACAGTTGTAAGGCACTTCTTTGCTTTCTGTAATTGAACAGCACATGAATGCATTGTGGTTGTGAAGCAAATTTAAAGATAAATAAAAACAAATACTTTCCCTCTTGCTTTTTTTTTTTTTTTTTTTTTTTTTTTATTTCTAGAGAAATTCTACAATTAATATTTTTTAGAATGTTTTCACTAATACGAGTTTGATTTACAGATGATTAAATGGTATTTTATATTTAATCAAACTTATTGTGTAGTAATAATTATGTTTTATTATTAGATTATAAAGCAATCGAACTTTAATGTATAAAATCTTCCCATTTGGTCACGTTTAAATTTTGTGGCCACGAGTCAAAGGTAGGATCAATTAGAAACGTGATGACGATGTATGGACATGTCATCTTGCCATTGACATATTTGTCCTTATTATTATGCGTACAATTATTTGAACTACACAAAATAATATATTTATTAATGAAATTTGAATATTATAACAAAAAATTAACATTAAGTAAATAGTTATTATTTGAATACTATTGCAAAGTGATATTATAAAAATGATTGAGATAATACAAATTTGTAGTAATATTTAAAAAATTATAAATTTAAAAGAGAAAGCCTTTTGTTTTCCTCTAAAAGTGTGAATCCATTGATCTTCTCATTGTGAAAAAATGATATCATGAATTTAAGCATTTTATCGGTATGGTAAAAATGATTAATTATTCATCCATAATGTTAAAATAATAACATGGATATTATTATTCATCCATAATGTTAAAATTACCTATAATTATATATTCATCCATAAGTATCGATCAATAGTACTAAAATTATTTATAAATTATCCATCAATATTTTTTTATAAATTATATTTTTTTAATTAGTTTATTCTGTTAATACAAATTCGTCTGTAATAGTATATATTTTTTAGTGATTTTGAAGTTTCCTTGAAAATCTCATGTAAAAGCTTTGAGGATGAAATACAAATTTAAAAGGGACCTAATCACTAGAGGTAATTGATATAGTTTTGCAAAAATGAAAGCTCTTATGAAAAATTGATTATTAGAATATCACTAAATATATAATGATAATGTTATTTTTTTTAAGTGTTCAAAATAACATTCTCTCGAGTTTTATTTTTCAAGAGCAATATTGATATAAGATTTGTCCAGATCATGTGTTGATTTTTGATATTTTTAAAAGAGGTGCATCGAGAAAGAACTGGTAAGATGTATCGAGAAACAAAATAGTAAGATGTATTTAAAAAAAAAAAGATAAAATGCATCAAGAAAGAGAATAATACGACTCTCGTTTCAATAAAAAAATATAAATATTAAATAAAATTAACTAAAATTTTGACACTTTGAAAATCAGAACGACTTTTAAAAAGAATTACGATCTTCTTACTTTCGTTCAAGTTCTTATAATTACTTGTTAAATTACTTTACTTATTCTTATTTTTCTTGCATGATTTTAAGTTTAGGTATGACTACTCTTTATTTTTATTTTTTTACCTGTTGTTGTTTGAATTCTTAGCAAATGTTCATTTTTCTTTTGTGCTGTTAATTTAAGTTATTTTCGAAAATTGTCGCACAACATTCACAGTTTTTTCAAATTGTTTTTATATTATTACTATTTTATTTCATTTCATCATTTTCAAAACTAAATAATAAAAAATATTCAAATTTTATATTTACGTTTGTTGAAATAAATTTTCTGTCAATATACACATGCTTTTTTTTTTATCAAAATATATTGTTTAATCGAAGTGTTTAGCTTCTATAAATTTAAGTTATTTTATATGATATTTTCATTTCGCTCAAACTAAATTGAAAATCATTAAGGTGGACACTAGTTGTATTAATTTTTTATTAAATTACTTAATCAAATTTTCGTCAAAATCAATAATGCATTAGCAGAATATATTAATTATAATCATAAGAAATTGGAAAGCGATTTCAATTAATATTACGTACTCAGCAAAAGTTTGTCTATTTTTTTCTCCGTTTTCCTAACATATTTGGACCCAATAACCCAATAACGAACATTATTGAGACATGACAACTGCACTATCATGCAATATTTTCTTTATAACTATTTCTGCGACCTGACCCTTTGGGTATCTCAGAATTGGATTTATTTCTATCTTTCATTTTCACTGATTCTGTTTTGCAAATGAAATTAACTTCACGTGCAAGTTTTTTCTTATTCTAGAACGGGGTTTTTTTAATTTCTATTTCTATTTTTTATATCATTAGAGAAGATAAAATGGTAAAATGAATTAATATCTTAAATTAATTTTTTTTAATTAAAATTTTTATTGAGTGTTTAGATTTAAAATTTTCAATATATTATGTTTTTAAATATTTTGTTATTAATCAAAATATATATTTATTATTAATGTTAATTTATTTATAAATTTAATTCCTCTCGCACAAACAGAAAAAGCTATATTTAAATAAAATCTAAAGTTAAGTTATTTATATTTCTAAGGTCATTTAATTGTTTTTTAAATTTTGATTAATTTAATAAAATTAAAAAAATAATTTTTCTCCTTGTCCTTTCTTTTTTCATTTTGATTATAATCCGGTGGTTTCCCAATCCAACTCACATATCATGATTTTCAATCAAATTTTTCTAGTCTTTTTTTGATAAACTGTCGGTGTAATCGATCATCATAGATCAAATTGATTCATTTTGTCATCTTTTGTTATGATGCAAAGGTTACTTTATGCTTCGGTTAAGTTAACTACATATATTTAGAATATAGTGAAAGCCCAACGCAATCAAGTGCATTGTTTCTGCAATTATTCTTTCCTTTGTTTACACCAAGAATTATCTCTTATAGACTAAGATGCTTTGCAAAGAAAGAGTATCAACTTGTTTTTCTTTTCCCTTGAAATCCATCTTTTCTTATATACAGAAAGCCATGTCGAAACAAATGTACATGATTAATTATGTAATTTAATGTGAAACATCCACCAAAAGCTCCATTATAAGATTTGTTAGGCCGAATTGATAACGAACCATATATATGAGCAATAAAAGAAAAATGTTATTATATTGTTTGTACTAACCACTGATGCTGACTCCAGCAAGCACATTATACAACAAAATTTGTGAACATTTTGGTAGTAAAATGAAGCAGTTAGCTTATTTTATTGAAAATAAATATTAAATTTTCAGATACATTATATTACTTAGAAAAGTCAGTGTGAACAATCAAAGCATATGTCAAGAATTTATTCTTCATCAACTGGAATTGGTTTCACACAGCCTTAGACAAGTCTAATCACGTTAAGTAGTATAAGAAAGTCGGTGGAATATATATGTATGTATATATATGTATGTATGTATATGTATATATATGTATGTATGTATATGTATATATATGTATATATATATATATATATATATGTATGTATGTATGGTATTTTCAAATGTTAAAATACTAATCAATGTATAACTTTTAATGTGAAACTGTATTATTAAGACCACTGATTACCTATTAAAGCATTTACTGTAATGTGATAAATATTATAAATTATTTTATTCCTTAGTTTCTTATTGCGTGTATATAGGCTATAGTTTTGGTTGGAAGATGTGGGACATGAGCACATGTTTGAAAACCTAATGTGTAATGATTAATAATTATTTATACTTTTAATAGTATATAAGTATATAGTAATAGCTTTTACATACGTATTCATTATTTTGTATATGAAATTTGAGCATCTTAGTACAAAGGGAGTGATTTAAATAGAAAATCCCTTATTTCTATTTCTAGTTTGATATTTTGATACAAGAATTTGAAAGAAATACATTAAATATGAGAGAGAATATGAATAGAAATGGAAAAATGATGAAAGGCAAACATACCCGATTAGTTTGTTTACAGAAATTTGCAAAATGATATCACTGGAGAATAAATTAAGTTATATGATTTGTTTTGAAAATTCAAAACTTTACCCATTTGTAATTACTTTGCATATGTGTGAGAAATATGCAATAAGTGGATAAGAGTTAATACAGTATATTATAACTTCACTAAGCATTATTTTCATCAATTCAGACTTTTGAATTGGAATAACATAAAGAAATAAAATTTGGAATTGCATGTAAATAGGTAACAATTATATGAAATATATGCAAAAATAAAATTATATTTAGAAATGAGACAACATATTTATAAAAATTGTTTCCGTTAGCTTAGGTAAAATTGTGGATATGAATATTAATAACATCCAAAACTGAGTTTATAAACTTCGCACGCGAGTGAATTTTTTGAAAAAAATTTGGTAAAATTTGATCAGATACTATGTCGGTTGGGAGCTCTTAACTGACGTAATATGTTCCTAAAGTTAAAATTAGAGATTTCAAGAGAGATATTAACTCTTGGATATCATTTTTCTCTTACATTTTCTTCTCCTTCACCTTCTCCTTAGCCTTGCTGCCTTCTCCTCTCAGCCTTTGCGTGGTGTCGCTTTTATTCTCACTAGTTTTCATTTGTATTTCGCGTGGTGCTGCTTTATCTTTTCTTCTCACTAGTTTTCATTTGCATATTTGTTGTTTAATGGTTTTGCAAAGGTTGTTTGACTCCATTTTTGGCTTCTTCCACGTTCGTTTGGTGTGTGCAAGCTTTATGGTTTGCAAGAGGTTAACATTTTTGTAAAATTCATTAAAAATAGTTAGAAATTTATTTTGGACCTAAATTTTTTTATCAACATCTTGATTTAGTATATATTTGATGGTAGAGTTCTTACATTTATAGATTTATCATCGATTTAAGGTTTCAAAAATTTAGGACAAAAAAACTCCAAACGGTCATAACTTTTGATAGAAAGCTTGGATTGAGGTGCCCCAAAAATGAAAGTTGCTCAAAATGGGGTAATGAATTTGCTAGCCAACCGTAAATTCCAAAATTCCATTGTTTAGGGTTTCTTTTTTTTTAATTTTTTGTTATATTTCACCTATTTTTTAGATTGTAGCATTCTATTTCACATATTTATATTTGTTAGAAAATTATAAATTTTTTTATGTGTTTTCTTGTATCGATTAGATATTTATCAATCCATTCTTTAAAAAAATATGACTTTTTACGTCAGAAGCTACAACCGATGTAATAGAGTACTTTTTATGTAGGTTGTAGCTTACAACCGACGTAAAAAGTCCTCTATTATGTCGGTTCAGCTCTAACCTACGTAATATCCATCTCATACGCTATAATTCGTTATTTTAGTTGGATATATGATGTCAGTTTCTATTTTCAACCGACGTAATGACATACATATTACGACAGTTGCATAATCGACATTATATGTCTAACACTTTTTGTGTCACCTACATCTATGTCAGTTTCAGAACTGACGTACAATGTCTTCCAAATCTGACGTACAATGTCTTCCAGATTTAACGTAAAAAGCCATATGTATTTTGAGGGTTTTTTTCCCATTTTGGTGTACTTTTCAATTTTAATTCCCAAAATGGGTAAAAAATATTATTTACCAAAATGGACAAATTTTACCAGCTAGATAGTCATGATTTCAAACTGGTCAAAATAAGAGTGACATGCTGGCAATTTCAATTAATGACATTAATTAAAATTGTTTCTCTCTCTGCAATCATTTTTTAATTATTTGATATTATGATTGTTAGGTTTAACAATTAATAAAAATAATAATAATCATTATATAATAATAATTAACAAATAATTTTTTAATTATTTAGCACTATGTTTGTTACTTTAACAATTAACAAAAAAATTAATAATAATAATTAACAAAACTAAAATAAAAAAATTAAGACATACAAGTTTATTTTAAATTAAAACAAAATAACATAATGATAATAATAATAAGAATAATTCATATGAATTTAATAACAATTATTATTATTTTTAAATTTAAATAAAGTAAAAT
>Ga0209489_104128_pt1 | contig 27165 bp, 9 predicted proteins | sample SiratrowhiteBW_FD_187527 | JGI IMG/M metagenome (GOLD analysis project Ga0209489, IMG submission 187527) | Root nodule microbial communities of legume samples collected from California, USA - Siratro white BW (SPAdes) (version 2) | ecosystem: Host-associated > Plants > Roots > Nodule | place: USA... | reverse complement strand
TATATATATATATATAACATAATTTTAAAATATATTAATAAGGAAACTAAGAAGGAGAGATATTTATAAACTAAAATTAGATTCAGTTAAATATATAATTGAGTGGTGAGATTCAATAATGAGATGAAGTAATTAAAATTATGGTATACAATAATAAAAAAAAAAAAAAAAAAAAAGTGAGAGGAATAATCGAAATAAGTTGGAGGGTATATACAGTGTACATAAAAAAGGCAGTGTAAGTATGATTTAATTTGATGGGCATAAATAATTTGTTTTGTTAATGAAGTTAGTTGATTGTTGCATTAATTAGTTGGGAGGAGGAGGTAAATTGGGGTGGGTACATGGTTTTAGCATGATGATTTCCATTTGGTGTCTCTATGGAAAGGTATCAACTTTACTTCTCACAAGAGTACTCATCCAATTCCACAGTCCAGCCACGTGCAGCGAAGCCGAGTTCCACCCCACTCCGCACGTGGCACCATTCCATAACCGATGCTCTAAATCATTCACCTACTCCTCTCTCCACACAATCCTCAATTCCCTTCCCCTCCTTTCCCTCCCCTCAACACACAAATCTCACTCTCAAATCAAACATAACACAGTAACCATCAAATTAAAACACACACATTGCACACAAAAACTTTCAACTTCATTCATTTTTCACTTATTTACTTCACCACTCTCCACTTCAATTTCATGCCAGATCAAAACCATGTCTGACCCTTCCACCACCCCATTGCCACATCCACCACTCTTGCCTGACCCCCACCGCCAGCCCCTCCACCACCATCCGGTCCCACTCATCCAGAGCGCCGCCGCCGCAGCACCCTCCTCCTCCTCCTCCCTCGCCCGAGAATACCGCAAGGGCAACTGGACTATCCAAGAGACCCTCATCCTCATAACTGCCAAGAAGCTAGACGACGAGCGTAGGCTCAAAACCCCACACGACCCCACCAGGCCTGCATGTAGCTCTACCACCTCCTCCTCCGCCAGAACCAGCGGCGAGCTACGCTGGAAATGGGTCGAAAACTATTGCTGGAGCCATGGGTGCTTGAGAAGCCAGAACCAATGCAACGACAAATGGGACAATCTCCTCCGCGATTACAAGAAGGTTCGCGACTACGAGTCCAAATCACAACAACAACAGCATCAACAATCCCACGAAATCAAACACTTTCCTTCTTATTGGACACTCAACAAACAACAACGTAAGGAACAAAACCTCCCCTCCAACATGGTCTACGAAGTCTACCACGCCATCACCGAAGTCCTTCAAAGGAAACAAACACCATCACAATCACAAACCCAAAGACAACCTCAACCACACCCTCCGGTTGCATTAATTACTGTCTCATCCCCACCACCTCCTCCGCCACCTCCGCCACCACCACCGGTTAGTTCCACCACTCCGGCCGTTTCAGGTATGCATTAACATTAGCATTAGCGTTACCAATGTGCTCCACAGCTCACACACACTTCTAACACTTTTTTTTTTTTAATTTTCTTTTTGACAATTTTTGGATGTTGTGTTGTGTGTGGGTTATCGGTCAAACTTGCAGGGTCTGTAAACCCTGCCACACTTAATGGGACCCATTTTCCATCTTTTTTTTTTTATCATATGGTACAATGACCTCCATGCTATTTTAAATACAACTTAGTTTGCGACCGTTTGATGAAGCTCTGGACTGCATCGAATGGCGCGTGAGGAGAGTGTGGCAGTGCGGTGCTATTGGTGACATCTTACACCACGTTGCTCCACTGCACAAAGATTCTGCTCCCCATTAAAAAATTCGGGGAAAATGTTCTGGCTTTCATTTTTTTTTTTCATTTCTATTAATTAAAAATAACACTGAGAGAAAAATAAAGGGCGCTACAGTACAATCATGCAGACCGGTGTGTGGAAGGGTACCACCTCATGATTGTCATGGATTTTGTGGGCTGTCCAAGAAAATAGATTCTAACCCGCTTAATCCTCTGGGTGTAATCATTAACACAATCCTTAATCCTTAATATTAACAAAACCTCAAATCTTACTTCAAACTAAACAAATCAACAAATAATTAAATAAATAAATCCTTTTCACGTACCCAATGCATTCATCCACCAATACCCTCTCATCTCATTACCCAACTCATGCAAATTAAATACTCATTAAATACATTCACATTCTATTGGGGGACTTAGTCTTTGTCACATGATATTATATATCCATCCTTCCATAAAATATAATAATACTTGTAGCTCTAATAATGGATGAACCTTAATTGTAGTGATGTGACAGATTTTGTGATTGTGTTGTGGAACATGTTTGATTGTAGAGAGGTCGGAATCATCAGGCACGGAGCAGAGTGAGGATGATGCTGATGATGGGTCGGAATCAAAACGTAGGAAAGTTAAAAACCTTGGTTCAAGCATAATGCGAAGTGCATCCGTGCTAGCTAGAGCTCTCAGGAACTGTGAAGAGAAGAAGGAGAAACGGCATCGGGAACTGATTGAGCTGGAGCAAAGGCGGCTTCAGATGGAGGAAGCTCGCAATGAGGTTCACCGGCAAGGCATCGCCACCCTTGTTGCCGCTGTCACCAACCTTTCCGGTGCTATTCAGTCACTCATTAATTCTGAACGCCACGGCCAAAGATAATTAATTAATTAATTAATTAATTAATTATAATATGCTAAATATATAATAATATATGCTTCTTTGCCTAGTTAGTTGTTTATTTTTATTATGTCATTTATTAGATATAATATTTATCGGCCATTCTTTTCTCTCCTAAAAATTCAATTGTTTGTGTTATAGTTTTGAGTAGGTTTCACCTTCAATTGATTCCACATGTTGTATGTCAGCTAGCTTATATGTGAAGGATGTTCTAATTCTTTAATGGATATCAAAGCAGGTCCTAACATTAATTGTTCATTGGGTGGTGATTGTGATTATGTATATAATTTAATTTAATTATTGTCTTACATTTGTTTGCTTCTCTAGTTATAGAAATCCGTATGTGATTTGAAATACTGAACATGCCTGAAAATTTAGACATTTTTCTGTGTCACACATCTAACTTGTGAAGTTGAAATCCCTGACTTTCACACCTAATACTTGTTTGGATAATGAAAAAGAGAGATTTTAGTGTGTGGAAATGTAGTGAAGTAAGAAAGTAAAAGGGGTGAAATGGGCATTATGGGAATGGAAGGTGGTTTTTGGGTAGGAGGGGTTGGTGACAAGTGTGGCAGATGGCAGAGAGTGATAATCCATTCTCTTCTGAATGCAATAGAATACACTACTACTACTACACTAGGGACAGTCAAAGGGTCTGAGTCAATTTCTTTTGACCACATAGGACACCAACCCCACCACTTTGCCTTGTGTACCCTACCCTTCTGTTCCACACTCTCACTCCTCCTCCTCTCATATACGCCAAAACCATGATAGACTCTCCTCAATGATACACTGCACTTCCCAAAATGCCCCTCCTCGTCCCATCTCTCTCTTCCTGCCTAGTACAGTCTACACTCTGCCTTTCCATCACCAATCCTACTCCTTTATCACCGACGCACTTCCTTACCCAATTCTCCTCTATTCTTCTTCTTTCACCTAAGTCACCCTTTTCTTCCCCACTCTTAGCTTTCTCCCAAACAACACCTTCCCTTTTTCTTAATATCACTTTCCTTTTAACCCCTTTTACCAACATAACAAACACCTCTACTCTTATTTTTACTATTTTTTACTATTTTCTCTGCATTTCCAAAACAGACAAAACAAATTTATATAACTTCTATTTCACTATCACTCTTCATAACAATGATACATTGAAAAAAAAAAAAACAATTTAAAAATAGAGGCGCCATGCATGTTTGAAGACAATCAATGGATTCACCATTGATGTTATATAAACATATATATATATATATATATAAAGGTTAAGAGGGTTTGCTTCCCTATATATTTTATTAGTTTGTGGATATTTGGAATTATAAATAGTGAGAAAGCTAGAGATCTTTAAGCTTCAAAGAAAATGTCCACGAATGAACAAATTAATCCTCAATCTCTATATTTAAAAAAATATCAAAACACTTTTGAAAATGTTTTTAGAAGCTACTATTCATGAAAGTGGTTTTGAAAAAAAAAATTCCAGTAAAATTATTTTTAAAGACTTTTGTTAATTGATTGTTTTTATTGAAAATATGAAATTATTTCTTACTTCTAGTTGATTTGAAGTAATAAAAAAATGTGGGGACTCATTTTTATTTCTTTTCCCATCATTTTGCTTTTATAAAAAAAAATTATTTTTTCATCATTTTTTCTACCATCAAAAGAAATATTGAGGCTTTTTAATTCAACAATAAATTTTATTATCTTGAGACTTTTGAATTTGTCTTAACAGAGGAGTGAAAACTTTATGAGGGTGATTTATTTTTATAAAAAGATTAAAATACTTTTATGATAAAATATATTATTTAAAAGAGGAATTTTAAAAGAAATTCAATTTCTAAATTTTATGATAATAATTGAATTATTTAAAATTAGAAAATTTCAAAATTTACTTAAAACATAGGAATTTCAAAAATGTTTTATTTTCAAATTCATATATCTTCTTCTTTTTGTTTACCTCTCCAATTCAATTTGGTTGGAATGTCCTTGACATGATTGATAAAAAAAGAGACATTGTTAGGATAATTATTTTCGGATTAATGTCAACTATATTTTTTACTAATGTTCATAGGAGTTTTTTTTTTGTTTAAATTGTTATAATTATTTATTGCTATTGTAAATTATTATTTTTCACTTGATATTATTCAAAAATTTTCTGATGAATGTTGGTAAGATTATTTTTTGAGATATGTGAATTATATTTTTCATTAATATCTTGTTATGATTATTTTATTATTAGTTAGGATTTTTTTTAATGATTTTTTTCATTCAGCTAGTGTTATTCATCGAGGATAGTTTATTAGGATTTTTTTCAAATATTACATAGAAAAAATTTAAGTCAACATTAACTACTATTGTTTTTTTTTTATCAAACTATTATTGTTTTTTAGCAATAATGCTGTATTAATTACAGTTTCATTGATTCAATCCTTTGCACACAAAATATTATTTATCACAATCTCTCATCTAACCTAAAGACTTAATGCAATATAAAGAACAATAGTATCAATTTAAAAATATAACCTAGGAAGTTTATGTTTTATCCACAATCATTATTTAAGTTGTGTCAAATAAAATATTTTATCTATATTCACTCTTCCTTCCTTGAAAATAATATTGTTTCTATGAAATTATATTTCTCATATAAGTGTTACTCAGACCCTTTCCACACCACACTAGATTTTGGTATTTAATAAGTTCTGTTAGGTGAAAACTTTTTGAAAATGATTAATTATATAATTGTGTCTAACAGTACATATCCCTACCAAATTATCACATTTGTCTCACACCTTTTTCACAACACTATAATTTATGAGTAAGTGAGAAACTGTCTCCTCCTGATTTTGATAGAGATGACACATTAAACTTACTAATGTTATCCATTTTTTGACCAGGTTCCTCTTTATGATCAATCTGTCCAGCATTACTCTCCAAGTGAAAAATTATGTTGATGGTATAAATTTTAAGCTCCAAAGCTGATTAAATAAATGAGTGTTGAGTTCAGTATTTGAGTTATGCAATACCTTATAACTTGACTCTGACAGTATATAACCCGTGATCTTCATCTAACTAAATCCAAGAATTCATATTTCATCTTCTCCAATGTGTTTGTGATATTAATTCTAACAATTTTTTTTCTTTTCAAATTCCCAAATCAATAGATCTCTCTTTCAACTTAGGTTTTCATTTTCACATGTCATGCTCCCATTTTTCTAGTTTTCCTGTCAAACTTCCCTTATATTGTGAAATTAAATCCAATATAGGGAACTTTCTTTTAACGATTTATACGCAACTCATCTATCCTTTCAATACCTCACAACTTTACCATAACCTATGACTCATTTTACTCTATTGTCAAACTAATTTAATTGAGTACCTTGTCCAACACTAAACATAAAACTCTTTACTACCATTATATTTTGTGATCAACCATATTTTCATTCATACTTCTCCACGTACCATACTTAGACTCTAATACCTCCCTCCACAGTTCATGTGTTTCCATACCAAGTCTCCATTTCCACTTTGCTAACATAATTATATTAAATTTGCTTATATCTTTTATATCGAGATTCCTTTCTTTTTAGGTTTGCATGCTTTTTCTTACTTTACCCATAGTATTTTCTCCCCTCGCTATCCCAATTCCATAAGAAATTAGTTTGTATTGTTTTTATTTCCTTACACACAGTTTTAAGAGATTTATAAGATGGTATGTAAAATAGTGATAAAGAGAGAAAATTTAAATTAATACATTTTAGAAAAATTGAATGAATATATTTAAATATTTTAAAAATTATGAAATTTTCTATCTAAATGCAAAGTAAAAAGAAATGAAACTTTTGGGTAGATATGAGCAAGGTAAACCGAAAGTAATTTTAAATGAATACATAATAGGATGAGATAAAAGGTTTTTTTGTCCTTAAAATATAAAACTTTGTAAATTTAATTCTTGAAATATAAAAAGTTCTTATATAGTTTTGAGTGTGTAAAAAGTATAATAATTACGTTCAACTATTTATGTTAGTAAGATATTTTGTTATTAAGTTGCATTGTTTAGAAACTAATTTAGTATTACATTTCTTTTAAGGATCAACTTGCCATTAAGTTGTCAATAAGGTTTTTTTTTTTTTTTTATCTTTTAATAATCAAATTATCACCAATTTATACTATTGCATACAAAATGACCATTTGATTGAGGTGTGTAAATAACCTTGAAAGTTCACACAAAAAGTCTAAGCTCAAAATACCTATTCCAACAAAACCGAAAGATCCCACTACAATATAGGTATGGGAGTGAAATGCACTATTTGATAAGCACACGAAAACCACTCTCTTTATCCAACAACTATAACTCTTGAAATTAACAGGGAGAATATAGTGGTTTGTCCTCTAAAAATATTTGAAGGTCTACATTGACACTAAAACAAAGTCAATACAAAACATAAATTTAGAAAGTTAAGTAGGGAAGTGAGTGGTGTAAGGGTTTAAGAACATTTTGACAGCTTTAGTAAGAGGTCGTGTTCAATATTTTCTTCCCCTAAAAACCTTGTTCTCTTTTTATGCCTAATTTATTCTTAGTTAAGAGAATTTGAGGCATTTCATTAATATTATAGTGCAGGTTGTATGGTACATGAAGCAAGTGTCACTTCCTTCACCTTCTTTGATTGGAAAATTGCATTCACAAGTATAAATTAGGAAAAAAAATGATGAACAAAGTTTCTGGAATGAGATTTAGAATGACACTAAATTAAGCTCTAATTTTAGGAAAGAATTGATTGACAATTACATGAGAGTAGGAATTAACTATATATCTCCTACTTTTCCTGTCATGGTTGGGGAATATGTGAGACTGAGATGAAATTGAACTAAACGAAAGAGAAAATGGAAATCAAGTGTCAGATGTAAGAAACTAAATAAATTAAAGAGAAAGGACAAAAAGAAATTTAAAAAATTTTGGACAAAAACGAATTAAAATTTGACATTTTTCATTTTGAAAAGGCTATTTTAAAATGAATTCTGGATTATTATTATTATGGAAAATTTATTTCGTATTTATAAATTTCATTTGAGGTAAATTTTTTAGAATGGATTTAGTTTCAGGTAAATCTGAAAAGTTTCAAAACGAACTTGATTATGTCAAGAGAATTGAAAACTAAATTGAACTGGACTATTTTTCTCTTTTCTTGTTTGACTCCTTTAACTCATGATTTAAATGAATTTAGGTTGTGTTTATAAAATAATATTTATATTTTTAAAAAAATATTACTATTTTATTAAAGCATATACATATATTATAATTTATATACAAATCACTACATCTGAATTGAAATTAATTTTATCAATATAATTTAAATTTAAAAAATAGATGAACTAAATGTTCTATTGACTCATTAGGGCTTAATTTAATCTAAAAATCATTAGAATATAAATTAAATTGCATGAAGTTGTTGTTTTGATACTTTTAATTACAAAATGTTATAGAATTATATTTTAGTAAAATTATTAAATTGCTTATGGAATGACTTTTCAATTTGTTTCGGAAAGTTTTTCAAGAGGGAATGCGGAAATATATCGCGAAATTTGAAAATTGCTTGAAGGTAATTCGGTCATTTCTCATGTTTTGGAGGTGTGCTTGATGAAATTGTCCTAAGGCAGGAAGAAAAGGCCCGTGAACTCTATACAACACACAATAAACCATTAACTTTCTGACGCCTTCTTCCTGCACCTCTATAATTGTGACCTGCATAATACAAATTCTTAGAATACCAAAAATACCATTGAGAAATTTAAAATAAAAAAAATATCATTGGCATTTTTAAAGTACAAAGTGTTAGTAACACCTCAAACCTCTCCCTTTGTTCACGTTGGCCACTTTTGTTCTGTTATTTTAAAACAGTTGTAAAAGGGAATAACTTGGGAGATGGTTTGAGTTGACTAGGCCAATCACGAGCCAGGTGGTGAACAATGACCTTAATATTCTGAGTGCATTTGGCATTAGAACGTTATTTCAGGGAAAAAAATGGGTTTGGGAACTTATGTCAAAGTAGCATCACCGTATCACGACAAAAAAACTACTATTGTAGTTGCTATAAATGCTACTAAAATTGTTTCACACAGAAAAAAAAAAAAAAACTCTTACTAAAAATGTCTAATAAATATATTTAAAAATAATATAAGTGCAAGTCACAATTTAGTTTATATAATGCAGGAAGCAACTTGTCACACACCTATCTGGAATAGGAAATTCATAATGAGATACCAATTTTAAATTGCAAGGTAACGAGAATTTGTTATATTATATTTACGTTAAAAATAGTCGGGTAAAGTTGGTTGTCTACAACAAATAATCGGCTAAATTGTTGGTTAACTATAACAACTTTAATAAAAAGAAATTACAATTATAATATAAAACTTTAATTTTGTTAATTTTTTAAAGTCTACTAATAGTTAAAATAATTAAATACGTATTTAGTCTTTAATAATTATAATTATATATATATATATATTAAAAGAAAAATTAGTGTTAACATGTTAATTACTTTAACTATTAACATAATTCAGACAAAAATTAATAGAATTAAAATCATTGTAATAAAACCGTATTTTTTTATTACATTAAAAATATTAATAGAATAATATGATTTTAATAAAAGAAGTGTTATTAGAGAAGCTAAAAATCAGCAAGGATACTACTACTCAGATACTCATGTCTAGTATTAAAAAGTAGTGTTATTGATAATCTTGGATTCATTGCTTCACAATGAAAAAAAAATATACAAATAAAATAAAATAAAAGAGAAGGGTAAAGTATAGAAAGATGAAAAGCATAGCCAGATCCAGCCCCAAATTAATGTGGATGCGTGGTTTGAATAATGTGAGTGTAAGAAATGTTGATGATGCAGTAGAAGATGACACAGTGCCAACAAAACATGAGCTGGTGACAACAATGGTGCTGTGTTCCACATGTCTTTACAGATTGGATTAAATTTCTCATATTCATCCTCTTCCTTAATGCATAAATTGAAGCAAACGGAAATAAGATTTAGTAATATCTGTCACTTTAAACAATTAATAAAGGAAATATTGAATAATATGTTGTTTAAATTCTTTTAATATAATTTGCCAAATTTTATTTATTTTTCAACCACACAATTATTAATAAAAAATGTATAATTAAGTATTTTTAACATTTTATTCTAAAAATATAAAATAATATAGTTATTTAATAATAGATTGGGGTGATTTTAACTTTAAAAACCTATTGCTTAGGGATAACAGTAATTGTAGTAAAGCTGATGATATTTTAAAAGTAATGTATGATTTTGAAAAAACAATGATATAATCCTTTAATATAATATAATACTTCTATATGTATGCATCTTAAAAAATGTCTTTATTTTAAAAAAAACAAAAAGATATAATTTTGGTCCTTATAAAATTAAAGCTTTAAATCACACTCATTCTTTTATCATTTATACTTGTTTGACAGTCTTTAAATAGTTTACATACCTACACTTATTATATTTTTTAATTCTTACAAAATAATCTTAAAAGACAAATACAAACAACCGGAAGGATTAATATAAAAATTTTAATCCATCATCATCCAAAAAGTTTAATACTAATAATTTAAATAAAAGTTCAAAATGATTTCAAATTTATAAAAATATTAAATTCAACTTTCATTTAAAGATGTAAATTAATCTAAAATATATGCCAAATGATTGATGAAAAAAATCTGCACCTAAACGTCTTTTTGTCAATACCTTCAATAAAATATATCTTTTACATTTCAATCATAAATTTATAAATTAAAATTTAAACTTTATACTAATTTGAATATTTCTTTTTAGGATAAGGGGATGTAACGTCTAAAGTAGATACAACACTCTTAACTTTTGAATAAAAAAAACATAGCACTTGAATGATTTACAATAACAAACCTTCATATCCTAAGATTGTAAATTCTTCTAATAAAAGATACAGGTTATACACTTATAATATTACTACTTTTATATTATAATTTAATCATAAATTACCATATTAAAAAAAATACACAACTTAAATAGTTTTTCTTTTGAAAAATATATAAACTTAAATAGTTAAAATTCTTATTTCACTCATTGCAAAACCCACAACTATTTGGAATATTTGCAGGACCACACACCAACCCTTGTCCTTATCTTTTTTAAACACATCTACTCCTAGCTTAGATCTGAAGAAACTATAATATTAATTAATGGCTTAAGTTTGAAGTAATAACGAAACAATATTTTCAACTACAATATCTATCACGTACTACTGTGTGTTTAAAATTTACATTTTATTATCTAATGTAGGCTCTTATTTTAATGACAATTATGTAGCTTTCATTTCATGAAGTATATATTTATTTTTTCTAATTATTGGCAAGTAATATAAATTTAAGAAGGAATTTATTGACTCGCTTTGACTTATGATTTTAATTCCTGATATCTAAGATAAAGCTGGTTTTAAAACATTTGTTTTAGTCTCTTAAATAGTCTCCATAAATTGAATTTAAAAGATTATTTTTTTCTAACTTTTAAATTTTGGAGGCCCATTAGTTTTTGGTTATTAAAAATATAATTTTATCTTAATGAGAAATTCTGGTTATAGTAAATAGAGGTTGATGAATAATTATAAAATCTTGTTTGTGATTTTCCTTGGTTCATGTTTTCCGCAATACAAAATGATCATTAAATAGGGATTTAGATAGTTATTCAAATTTTTAATCATGAAGCTTGTTATATATTTCAAGACTTCTGGTAAATTGTTCTATATAAACTCTTTTTTATTTTTTGCTTTCGCATGAAAAATAAAAAACATTAAATAATCATTAAAATCCCAACAACGTTATTCATTGTTTCAAAACATGTTGTTCGAAGTTGCCCTTTTAGTAACGTATAAAAAAATATTAAATATGTTTAATTTTAAAAAATTACATTTGATTGAGTTTTCATTAGATATATTTAAAATATTACTATTTCTTTAGTGTTATCTTTTATTCTAACTAGTACAAATATTATATATATATATATATATATATATATATATATATATATATATATATATATATATATATATCAACGAAAGGATATAATTATAATTATTTAAAAATTGTTTCTCATCTATCTATGTTAGTATAAAATAAGATTCTACGAGGATATAATGTTAGTTAATAGGATATAATGTAGTTAGAAAAGGATCAATGTAAAGAAAAATCTAATAATAATTTTGTAATTAATCGAAGACATATTATATTTTATATTGGTGATATTCTAATCAATGAAAAAAATCATTTTTTTATTTATAAACACAAACTCACCACCATTACTTCCCACACCACAAAAATCCAATAATATGTAGCGTTTAACTCAAGCTGATATTCAATTCCATAGAAAAAAGAAGATTTGTTTTATTTGTGATGAGAAGTATTCCCTTACTCATCGGTATGCTAATAAACACTATTTCTTCTCCAATGTGAGGATGAAATCACTCTGAGGAATTTGATCAAACACCTCATTGATCATACAATGCCATGAAAAGTACCACAGGGAGAGGCACGATTAGATTCACAGGATTTATCCAAGACCATAAGATTCAAACCCTTATTGATGGAGGGAGTTCTGATAATTTCATCCAACCTAGACTGGCTAAATTTCTACCTACCCATCTATCAGACCCCACGATTAAAAGTGTCGGTGGGCAATGGAGAGCAATTGGAATGTGAAGGCGAAGTCCAGAATATCCCAATCCAAATCCAGGGGCATTCTTTGTATATTTCAGCCTATGTTCTATCTATCGCTACAACTGAATTGATTCTTGGAAGTCAATGGTTGACAACTTTGGATACTCATTTAGTGAATTATAAATAACGCTTCCTCACTTTTTACCTCAATGGAAAACTTATCACTTTACATAGAGAAACCTCAAATTTTCCTAGCCTAGCTCAGTTCCATCAACTCACTCGCTTATAAGCCACATACTCTATAGTGGAATTATATACCATTCAAATTCAAACTCCTGAAGTGTCAGCCCACCATTTGTTGGAATTTCCGACATCCATGGGCATTCTTATGACCATACCATCCCATTGATGCCTGGCAGCGCCCTTGTGAAAGTTCAACCACCTTATCGTTATCCTCATAGTCAACAAACTGAGATTGAACATATTATTGCTGAAATGTTATTGGAGGGTATCATACAACCTAGTTCGAGTCCATTCTCCTCACCCGTGCTACTTGTCAAAAAGAAAGATGGAACATGGTGTTTTTGCACCGATTATAGGGTCCTTAATGCAGTCACTATTAAGGATTCTTTTCCTATATTCAAAGTGGATGAATTACTTGATGAATTGTTTGGAGCACAATATTTCTCAAAGTTGGATTTACGTTCAAGGTATCATTAGATTCTTGTTTGTCCGGAGGATCGCTACAAGATAACTTTTCGCACTCACCAAGGGTTGTATGAATGGTTGGTACTGATTAAGTGGAAATAATTGTTTGAGGAAGAGGCTACATGGGAAGGGAGCATGAAATTTAACGACTTTATCCTCACTTTGACCTTGAGGACAAGGTCAATTTCAATGGAAGAGGTATTGATACAAATAATAAAATAATTGAGCCTAAAAATAAAAATTCACAGACTGTGGAAAAAGTGAAGAGGAGTACTAGAATGGGTCAACGGCCCAAGTGACTAGAGAATTATACATGCTAGAAGGGCAGGAGAATAGCAGTGTGTAGAATGTGAGTAGTTCTCCTCTCCTCTGTTGTTGAGTTCTTCATTGTGATTTAATATATAATCTTTATTACATCGATTATTATTATAAGGGATGTAATATATCTCTTTTTCAACTCTAAAAAACTCATTTTTATTGCTTTCACCTGTTCACGTCTTTGAGTCTTACTTTCTCGCTATTGATGTCACAGTTTTCATTGTTTTCACCTGCATTTGGTTTTGTTTGCTAGTATAGTCTTTGCCCACTTTGCTCTGTGTCACATTTTTTATGTGTGTGATTTGTTTAACTTTTTTTTATGTTCACATTGCAGGTTATATTAAAGGGTGTGGATGTCCTTGCACTTTCTCCACTTTTACTGAGCCACCGCCACATGGCTCACTGCTTTCACTGCCACCACGTTTCGCTTCGTCATCAAGTTAGTATTATAAAACTCCATTGATTTGGTTTTTCCTTTGTGTATGTCTTGGCCTACAACATGCAAGTATGGAAAACCTATTTTGGACACTTTCTATAATGATGTAATAACCTCAAATTAGGAAGAACAAGTCAAATAACATCCGGTTTTGATAATTTATACTTAAAAAAATTGGAAAACTTAGGACTAGGTGTGGAACATGTCATTGATCCCATTCACTTGTATTTTATATTGTGTTTTTATGTTATTGAATGTTATATATGTTAAACATGATGATATTGGGTCCGGGAATGTCAATCCTCGACAATGTGTATTTTATGTTGTGCATAAGGCACTTACTAATGTATCATCTCTCATATTATATCGGTTGTTGAAAACCAATGTAATATGTCTCCCGTAACGCAAAAAAGCTTCACTCGAAAGTTCACTGAAAACCAATGTAATATGGCTTCCACAATGCAAACCTCAACTCCACTGGAATTGGATATTACATCGGTTGTGAACTGATGTAATAAGTCCCAATTTTTCAATTTTTTGAGACTCTTAAAATAGAGAGAAGGGACTTTGCAGGAAAAAAATAGAATAAAGATTTTGAAAAGTTTTTTTTGGAAAAGAAAAGCTTTAAGAAGACTTTCACTTTAATCTTGTCACTCTCTTTTCCATTTCTTGTGCTCCATATGTTTAGGAATATTTAACTCCCTTTTCATTGGGGTTGAATGTCAAGAATCTCATCTTTATGTAGTTTTCTCTTTGAAATAGAAATTTGTACATAATTTTATGTTCTTTCTTGGTGCTTCATGTTGCATGATTAATTATATATGATTTTGTTGTGTCTAAACATTGGAAAATGTTTTCTAGAAAATAGTTTTAAGATTGAACAACTTAAATGTATGATTCAAGACATATTATTATATCTTCTGGTCATTCTAAACACTTATCCTTTATACAAATCTTGTATATAGATAACTAAAAGACTTGATATTTTTCATATTATGGTTTTTATCTTTAAGAAATTAGGACTAGTGAACTTGTAGTGTGAATGTTAGAATTATCTAAAAAATATGTTGATAAAATGAACTATATTGAGTCAAGTTCATAAAATTCAATTTCAGTAAATCTTAACACTGATGAAGTAAAACAAAATTAATTTAATAATTTTAAATGTGTTAAATCTAAATTTATAATATAATAACTCTTTATTTTTGAATGAAACAATGTCTTCTTCAAGTCAGTAGCACAAACTAATAAAAATTTATATTGATTAAGCACACAAATTTAAAAAAAAAATAATACTTAGGCTTTTTATTTTATTACTTATATATTTAGTATACTTGCCAAAAACTTGACAATACAATGCACACAAATCACTATATATAAAATATACGGAAAAAAAGTTAATAAAGCTAACTATTTTTAAGATACATATAGAATTGTTTAATTATAAATTAGTTGAACTTACCTTATATTATAAACTAAAAAAAAAAAATACTTGTATAGTATATTTTTCTTTTTTATAAAAACTTAATTTTTAATGAGCTCTTAAATTATAAACATCAAAACCAGTCATAAACTATTCTTATATAAAATATATTAAGTATGTTTGTCATAATATTTAAAGTATTATAATATTATATTTATATAATCAATATTCTTTAAATTTATAAAAATTAAATAATGCTAATTTTCAAAATAATTTAGAACAGTCACGAAACAATAATTAAATGTTAATTATAAGAAAAACAAGTATAGACATAATTAATTAACTAATTCTTTGGATCTAAATAAAAGTTAAAGGAGAGGATGAATCTAAGAAAATTTGGTCCTATCATACAAAAATACACGTCCTTAACTTTAAACATCACATGCCAATAATTCAAATAATTTCTTATTATATTATGTTAATTAATTAATTTATAAAATTTTATTAATTTATTTTAATATTCTATTCTTATTTCTTCGATTAAGATAACTTAATTAAGATAGTTAGGATCAATATTTTAATTGTAATATCGAAAGATTGTATATATTATTTGTAAGATTATAAGATTCTAAAACAAAATTGTAAAATTGTGTGATTACAATTTTTTTTAAATAATTTCTTACACTAGTCAATTACTTTATTAGATGAATGTATTAAGTTTAAATTTAGTTTTAATTAAAAATTAATGTAATTAAAATTTTATCTTATTATTTATATTGTCACCAGTAATATTATCTAATTAAAATTAATACAATTAAAATTTAAAACAAATTTTAAATTTAATTGATAGTTAAGAGTCTACTGTTTATCTCTTTAATTGAATCAATTTCAAGTAAAATAAGACTAAATTAAGATACTATCGTGTCTCTCTATCATTTCTTTTATTTTTTTAAAACATCCTTCAAATATTTTTTTTATTTTTTCTTTTTTGATAAAAAATATAATATATATTTTAGAGGTATAATCTATTTTCATTTTATAATTTACGATTTTACAATTTACTATTTTGTGTAAGATATTTTCTATCATACCTATAATTTTAATTTTGACTACTTTCAACTTAACTTTTGGTTATAATTTTATTTTTATTTTTACTTTTTTACTTACAACTTCAAACAAAAACTTAATATTATGTGTGATTTAAAAAAAATAATAATAAAAAGTGTTTAGTAAAATATTGCTAATATTCTTAAATAATATAACCGAAGGAAAATAAAGTAAATGACAGTAATAGATATAGAGAAAAAATAAAAACAAAAATATTAAATTGAAAAATAAAAAAATCTAAATATAAATAATTAAAAGACAGATAAAATTTGATAAATAATTTTCACAAGAAAATGTTTTCACTCAAATTTTTCTCGGTAAAACAATACCGTTAGATATTGTAATTTCTCCTCCCTTCGATTTCATCCATGCCAAACGGGCTAAGAAAAAATTCGTCCTTTTGTACGCCTCCTAATCATATACGGTAATTAATTGTTATGAATATTAAGAAATTTACTAATAGATAAAATTACGCAATAAATGACCAGGCAACATTGGAAAACTCCGGTCGGAATCTTGTACCTATTTTTCGCCTATCATCATTGAATTTGAATCGAAGAAACACCCACGCACACACGTTCATCTTCCTTTTCTGTTTCTAAAGCCAACATCGTGTCCTTTACTTATCTTCGATCCACCAAGTGCCTGATCCTCTGCTTCAGGCACACAGCTTCGCAGGTCCTATCTCTCATCTCCCCCCTTTTTCTTTTCTTTCAAAAATATTCCAACTTTTCAAAATTATGCCATATTTGGCTTCTAATAATTATTGGGTATTCCTTAATTTCTCTCTATTTTTTTTCTACTTCTTAATAAAGTTTTTCACGTTTGCCCAAATCTTAGTGGATGCAGCCGTTTCCTGATTGTTGGATCTTAACCTTGTATTTGATTGTGAGGTTTCTCTTGACGCTGATTGTGTTTGAATGAAAAATTCTTGCTTTGATTTTAGACATGTTGAAAGTTTCAATCTTTATGCCTTGGGGTTTTGTTTGTTTTTTATGTTTGCAAGTTAACTATGAGACTTGATGATGTTGCGACTGCTATTGAATGAATTAGGTGGTTTCTTTGTGATGGTATTATCATAGTCATGGTAGTTTTCTTCGGGTTGAATAGATTATTTAAATTTTTTTAATTTTTTTTTTAATTTATAACCTTTGATTTCGTTTTATTACCTGGTAATTGATGATACCCTTGATGCTGGAGATTAGGTTAAATGGCGAGGATCAAACCTCAGGCTCTGCTACAGCAAAGCAAAAGGAAGAAGGGTCCTTCTCGCATAAGTGTCACGACCGTTTTATTCTATCTTTTGATTCTTGCCTTGGTTGGGTTTTTCCTATTTGCTTCCTACAGACATTGGTCCACCAGGTTAGTGAAAGATTTTCTGTTTCAGCTGTGAAGGAAGATTCTTAGTTTGAAAATGATAGGCGGTGTATTTTTATTTACTAGATGGAAAACAAACAAAAGATGTGTTAAAAAATGATTCTTGGCGAAATTTAGCTCTATTAGAGGTATTTTATAGAATAGCACTTTCTTGCTAGAGGTTTTAACTGCTATCCTGACAATTCTCCCCTTATTCATTGTGATGGAACCATATATGGGTTGGTACCCCATGTACCTCTTAATGAAGTTTTCTGTTCTTGCTGTTCAAAAGAAAACTATTAGGTTCGTTCTGATGTCATTAGTTTATGTTTTGTCTCTGATTGATGAAAGGTTTTGTTCGTGGAACATGAATAAAAGATTCTCCATTTTTGCTCTGGACTTTCTTGGAGTGATTTTCATGTTAGGGTGACTAGTTTAAATGGAATAAGCATTACTGATATGATTTCTAGTGAGATTTTTATAGTATATATAATGTAGAGTGTTGATGTTTATCTGGATTTATTTCACTCTCCCATACATATTAGGAACTTCAGATGAACTTTGACATTTACCTAATAATTCATTTCTTACATGCATTCAGGTCAAGATTGCAATCAGAAAATCATCTGTCCATCTCCGAGGTACATCTTAAATGCATTATAAAGTGTTTTCATATTTTTTTCCGTCCTTTTATTTTGCTTGTTATCTGATGCCTGTGTAGCATTTTTTCCCTTTTATCTGACGGGTGCAAATGATCTCTGTGTGTATGTTTGCCCATTAAGATAAGGCTGCTGCTAGGTCTATAGTTTTTTGCATTTATCAATATAATCACACCTCTTAATCAAAGCACACTTTTGGTAGGGTGATAATACTTTTGTGGACTCGAAGAAATCTGACCTGCCTGGATATGCTGTAAGTTTGCTCCAGACTGCTATTAATTCCTTGTTTTGAACTTTTTGTTGTCAAGGGTTTCTTTGGTTGGATAAAACATTTTCATTTTTTGAAATTTATAAAAGTATCTACTTGTTTTCTATCTGTTTCCCTTGTTCAAAGATTCTTACAAGAAACAGAGTAAAAACAAAGTGAGTTTTTTAATTTTTTTGTGAAAAATAAAACTTTTCTCAACCATATAGGCCCTAATTTCAATGAAGTTTAGAATACATTAATGAAATTGTTTTGTCTTACAAGCTCGTTTTCTCTTTCTTCCGTATTATAGGTTTTAAATACTTCTAAAGGTTCTATTATAATAGAACTGCACAAGGAAAGTGCTCCTGAAGTTGTTGATGAATTCATTGACTTATGGTGAGTTGTTGGTTTTCCTACAAAATTATAATTTGGAGGATGCTGGATGACTTAGGGTTTGATTCTTGCGAACTCTTCTGTTGTATGTTGTTCTTTTTGTGGATTTGTGGTTGGGCTGGTACTGATGCCATCTGATAGAGATACAAGTGGGAAAATTTGATCTTTGTTGAAATGAACTGATGATAGTATTTCAAGTTATGTTTACACTAATTTTCACTTGTCTATAATCCTTAGCAACATAAAGTTGAATAAATTGCTATGACTGTGACTGTGACACGTGAAATTTAAGTTGAGTACTGCTGATTTGAATGTCGTCACATCACTTAATATAGGTTTTCTAACCCACGTAGTGTGACGGATGTGAAACTAGGTTGATTTCTACAACTTTTAATTGTGGCCATATATAACTCAATATGACAATACTGCCATGTCATGACATATAGGACCAGAACTTCATGATATGACTGACAACTTTTCTGTTCAGTACAATTCTATGGGTGGCTTGATGTTTGTCTAACTTTTGTAGGTATCAATTTATATTGGTACTATGTCTGTCATGACTTTTTGAGTGGTTTTCTACATTAAATTTGTTTGAGTCTACTTGCTTATGGATCTGACCTATGCTACAACTTTTTGCAGTCAAAAAGGGCACTTCAAGGGGATGCTTTTTCACCTTGTAATTAAGCACTATGTGATTCAGGCAGGGGATAACCATGGAGCTGGAGCTACTGAAGATTGGAACTTGAGAGGAAAGCAGCATGCTATTACTAGGTTTTCTTACTAATCTCGTTGCACTTTTTAGTTGATGATATAAATTCTTAGCAAAATTGCAGTAACTATGTAGTACATATTTACATAATTTTCTAATTAATGGGTTTTCGATTAACCAGTATGAAACATGAAGCATTTATGCTGGGGACTTCCAAGGGCAAACACAACCACAAAGGATTTGATCTTTTCATTACAACTGCACCTATACCAGATTTAAACGAGAAACTTATTGTTTTTGGGCAAGTCATCAAGGGAGAGGATGTTGTGCAGGTGACTGAATTTACTTATTCATGTCATGTCTGCATTATTGTGTAGAGATCTGTTTTACTTTCCTTTTTGCTGTTCATTTTTTCCGTTTCATTTTCCTTTTCCTATTAGTTAAGAATGCATTTTGTTCAGTTTTTGATGATTTGACTGTTAACTGTTATAATTGTTTAAAATTAATTTCAAGCAATAAAGTATAATTGTGTTATTGAAAACAAATATTTGTTGTTGTTTATTATGAATTTTAAAACTAAGCAATAATTACAAAGTTGATTGTACGAGGTAGATACCGTGCAACTCTTGACTACTATATAAATGGAGTATAATATTCTGAGATTTTCTATTGTTTTGGAATGACAATACATCATCCTTTTTGAATATCAGCTATGTTACTTATGTTTCTTGTTTCTGAGAAATGATGGTTTAGTGGTTGCAAAATGTGCAAATTCAAGGAGTTTCATGACAAGTTTGATATTGAATGTTACTTAATCCTGTGGCAGGAAATTGAAGAAGTGGATACAGATGAACATTACAAACCTAAAATATCTATTGGGATTCTTGATGTTACTCTTAAACAGAAGGTCTGAAGGTTGTCTCTGCTAGATAAGTTCACAACGAGCTGTGATAATTTTTACCTGTTTTGGGACACTGTCAAATATTTTGTACAGGGATGGACCATGAGGAATTCGCCTGGGTTCATCTACCAAGTGTCTGAGCCTTGATGTTGTTTTTGTTATTGGATTTTTAGTTAACACAGATTATGCAATTCCCTTTTCATGCCTCATGTCATTTTATTTTATTTTTAAATTGGGAGAATGAGTGGGTTAGATTTGTAGGCAGAGTTTTGCATTGCTTGTAAAAGCATCATATTTTTATTTGGCATTACTTTTCACCTGTAACCTTATTGAGATCAGAAGATTACTTCCCTATGTAGTTCATGACTTGATGTATCATCGTGTTTTCATTGATGGCCAATTTGGTGGTGAGTCAGAATAGTCGAACATAGTCGACTTTGTAAGTTACATTTCAATTTGGTTATAGAAGCCATAACCATAAACTTCATTAACATGGTAGCAATTGGAGATTTGACCATGATAACGACAATTTATGCTCTCTTTTGTTGAGCTTCTAAGAAATTAGGCACTCAAGTTAACATTCAATATTTTGGTGGGATAAAGTCTCAGGAAATGATACGTAGATTTTTTGTGTGCAATTTGTATGACATGTCGTTTTCAGTCTTTTAGCAAATATGACCTGTGCAATTGGAATATGCTGGCAAGGCAAAGCCTGAACCATGTTTTGATACAAGTGTTGAATCTTTCTTCCTATGCTGAAAGAAGTTGTTGTCACTTTGGTAGGATAAAACAACTTTGTTTAGTGTATGGACAATTTTTCATAAGAAAAAAAGTACAAAATGAGGTCTGTCACTTGTTAAATTAATTTGTACATAGGTTGAAAATAAAAATTTAGAAAAACTATGAGAAAATTTGTATTATATATTATGTATTAGGACGATAAATACAAGATAGCCATCACTACAGAAAAAATTACACAACAAAATCCCCCTTAACTAGATACTAACGAGTTAGACCCCTATAAAAAAGCCAACATATAGGTAAACAACTCCTATTACATGTATTAAAACATTAGCTGTCCAAAAAATCAATCACTCATATGTCATAAGTATATTCCCCAAAGCAACCCACTAGGACAAGCATCTCCAAAATCCAACAACCCACAAGACTACATTAAAAAAAGCACTAGCATGTAGCATGCAAACTGCACTTTTTTAGCACTGAAGACAGAGCCACCCTATTGAACTTCTCTTCCTGCTAGTCTCCTTGCATATCCCCGTATCTCTAACCTATTTGAGATTTGAAAGAGGTTATACAATCCAACCAAAAACCATCCATCAACAACTTATCTCATGATCTTTTGATACATCCTAACTATGCTCCATAGATGATTTTGTAATTTCTCCAGCACTAATTCAACATTTTTCAACAAAGGGTGAAAAGCAACAAAACATAATTAAATGCTAGTAGGAAGTGAACCTGTACCAGACCATAACAACATAAGACCTTTAGTTCCAAATTTACTTTGTGCTCCTCTAATATTTAGAGTACTACCCTTCCATTTATCAGTAGCTTTGTTGCATTTGCAAATGTAATGATATGATTTTGCTTCGCAGTATGTACACCCTATTCCACCAAGTTATCCCACTGTTAACTACAATACCGACAGGACAAAACAAAATCAAACATATTCCTCGTAGACTCAAAGAAGAGAGATACCTTCACCAACCTGTAGTTGAGCTTTGGTTCTAGCATACTTCCAGCATACCTCTAATATACTTCTAGTGACCCTAGTCCAAAATCAAAATGATGGTATCCCTATATAATAAAACCAATATGGTCCAATATCCAATTCAGAACCGTACTTAACTATAGTTTACATCTTCTCCAATACTCCATGGCTATTTAGCCATCTACTTTAAAATATTTTATGTCTTTCACCTTAGACTCCTGGTTTGTAGGACAAAATATATCCTACCAGCTCACCTGTATAATTTTTCCCTCTATTTTTTTACTCCCTATAGGAAACCGATTTGTACTCCTAATCTTTCTCACCACTCCACTCAACATTTTGTCCAAAGACGTGTACAAAAGTGAAAGCGCGGATTAAACGAGTTCATCATATACACTTTTCAAATAGAGTGGTGATACATCAACACTATAGTTCGTTTTATACACACCTATATATTATTCGGGTGTACACTGATGTTAAAATATATAGTTTCTGTTTTCAATAATAAATGATAATTGCTTTTGCTTTCCCAGTGCCAATTTTCTCTTTAGTTTCAATATAATCGAATTTCAGGTCTCCTCCTTTATAGAATTTGCTCTTATTTCCCTCGTAAACAAATGAAAAAAAATAAAATAAAAAGCCTACAGTTCAATATGCTTGTCGCTTTTACTATTTTTGGTTTATCCACCCTTGCAACCCTACAATTACTTCTGAAAAGTAATTCATTTTCATACCCAATATAGGTAGAAAGCTTGTCAACATACTTTTGATAATGATTACACCTCTCATAAATTAGAAAAAGTTAACCTAAATACTCCCATCACCCACCTTATAATTCCAAACAACACTTTTTTTCTTGTTCCTCATCAAACTTTAAACCCATCATTATCACTGCAAATAAGAAAATAATTTGAGCAGTTTTATCAGTCATAGAGTTATTTGAAAAACTATTACATGTTATCTTGTAATTGAGTTTTAAATTTCTAGTTTGGAATATATGTATATTTTGAAGTACAATAAACATGATGACTGTAAGATACGTTAAGATGTATTATTTTAGCTGTGAAAATAGATATATATTTTGTTGATGTAATCTTTCAATGTAGGTTTCCAACATTGATAGGAACAAAAGTAGCCCAATACCTATTGATCCCGTCACTAGAGAACAAACATCTAATGTTGAACTTAATAATGAAGAGGATATGAGACCTAAACATAACATCAATATTCTTTTTTTAGAAAAAAAAGAAAAGAAAAGAGTGAAATGTGAAATTGTTTAAATTAAGAGAAAAAGAATAGAAAAGAAAGAGGAATAAATAAAGAAATTATAATTAATTTGATTAATGTGATAAAATAAATTTTTTATATAATAACATATTTATAAAATAATATTCTAAAAATATAAATTAAAGTTAAAATAAATTTAAATCAAATTAAAATGTGTTATAAATTTAATAAAAATAATATCTTTAAATAATAATATATTAAAATAAATTACTTTCAAATAAATTAAATTAAATTAATTTTATTTTATTTAATATTCTTATTTTAATTATTTATCTAAAAATATAATTATAGATAAAATATTTTATAATAATCAATTATACATACAACTTTCACCTCAAATCTCAAATATTATCGTATATGGAGAAAACGTTTAGTGTAACTTTCTTCTCATTTTTCATAATTATTCTATTTCGTTTTTTTCTTTTTGCAGCTTATTTCTTTTGTGCAAAGTAGATAAATACCTTTCTATTGTTCGAAACAAATATGCTCAGTTTTTTGGGATTGACGATGTAGACTGGAGATTCCTCAAACCTAGTCTAGATCTTTAGTGGTGTGATGTAAATCTACTATGGATTATTGCTATGTTTGATATTATGCATCAGTTATTTTAACATAAAATATCATTGGTCTCTTTTCACTCATTATTCGTTGGAGGCCACCTCTAATATAAGATCCATCACTTAACAAATAGTGCATTTATTGCGTACTTTAACTTTTGTTTTTACTATATGAGTGTTGGTAAATCATACCTCAAAATAGGTATTTAATATATATTCAATATGTATATTTGTTTATCATGTTTGATCTATATTTAAAAATTCTAAAAATATTTTGAAATCTCTTTTAGTTAATTATGTTTAAATATAATTGATTATTTTGAATAAAATAATTGATAATCTTTATATATAATTAATAGTCTAAGTGAAGTTCAGAATATTATTCCTGAAGATAATTAATTATCACTTTAAATAATTTATCATATTGTGCTTTATGATTTTCGAGATTCAGTTAAGAAAATGAAAATAATAAAATAATAAGTTTTTAAAAAAGTGATAACATTCTAAGAAGTCCCCTCTCATCATATTAGCTCCAAAATCAAAGCATTTTAACATTGAAGAATGTCTTTGGAACTAGAGCTAGTAATTATTTTTTATAAGTTTGTTAGAATCTTTTCTTGATTAATTTTATGAAATTTCATCACAATACATGTGATATATTTCCAATACGTTAATATGTTTGATCTGTTTTTCATAATTGCAAATTTACGTGCTCATAAATTAAAAATAATTAAAAAATTAGAAATTCCTTTATAATTTTGCTAATCCCAAGTTTAGAGTATCTCAAAGATTTAGTATAAGTATAACAATTAAAAGAATAAAAAATTAATAATTTATTATTTATTGTGAGTATATAAGGAAATATAATTAAAAAATATATTAAAGTAAACTATGAAATAATATCTAAATTTGTATTTACAAATATACAATATTGATTAAATAATAAATAAAAATGTCATTTTTTACATACAAATAATATTACACAATAACAAAAAATTAGTGTTGATTATAGGATAGGACGGAATGGGATGAGTTATCTCACACTTTAACTCAGACGAAATATGAGTTATATGGAGTAGACCTATGTAAGTTGATAATATCAAATATCAAGTCCACCCCATTTTTTTATTTTTTTTTTGACAAACTGCGAGCAAGTTCACATAATTCATCCCGTCGTTATCTTATATTAATGAAAATGTAATTTTAAAATATCATAAAGTAGTTATGTCTCCAATTTTTTAATGTTTATTATTTTTTAATTAATTAGTGCTTCTCAAAATTCATTGGTCTATAGATGAAATTGGTGTGTATGGATTAACCCAATGAATGAGTGACAACTTTAGTAGCTTGAAATTGGGCCTTATATTAGGAGTTCCACTTAATCTTTTATGGATAATTAAATTTGAGTGAAGCCATAATTTACTACATGCATGATACACTTGTTAATCTAATATTTTGAGATGATTAAATGAGCAATTCAATTCTTAGAATAAATTTTGATATCATCCATACTACACGTTTTTTTTTTTTTTTTCCATTAGTACCTTTTAGAATAATTATGAAATATAATACTGTTGTTACATTAACGTAATTACCAAAGTGAGGTTTAGGTGTCAAAATAGTATGTGCATGAGATTATTAAAATATCAAGTGTCTTAAAAAATGATACAGAAAATAAGGTTGCATTGCGATTACTTTTAGTGTGCACTAAAGGATATTTATATCCAACTTTTTAGATTATCAAGTGAATTTGATAGACATTTTTCTTACTCACACAAATATGAAAACTTGCTTGGACAACACGATGGACATTTGTCAGGGAAGGTGATTTGATCATATCAAGTGATTCACAATGGAGGTATGGTGATGAAGCGATACTAACACTATTAAAATCACTCAACTTTCTGATGAATATGTTTTTAGCGGAAGAAATTCGTCATAATTTACACAACTAATGAAATATCTTAATAAACAAAACTGGTACCAAGCTAATATTTATTCATTGTTTGGCTTTGACATAAACTTAAATCTGATTCACCATACATGTATTGCATTATGAATAACCAATAAATTTATGTGGCTTTTTACTTAGAATCGTGATATATACAAGCATGTAGTATATGTGTAGCTGTATGAACTATCAAGTGATATCTTATGATATATTGCTTGGAGCGATTAAAATGCATTCACTGCATGAAATGGTGGAGACAACAAGAAATAATGTTATTTAGAATGTATAGTCATATAGCATAAATTGTCGTATATATGATTAAATTATCATTTTTACTTGCGTGATTTATTTTATAATTAATGATTACTTAACCATGTAAACATGTTTTTTATTTAGAGTATATGACAATTAAACTCTTTTCTTTTCATAATTTCAACAAAATCTAAACACTAAATAATATAGATGCTAACAAAACTAAGGCATCAGACGATATACCCGAACGCTAGTTAACATATGATTATGGTGTCTTATGCTTTCATTATTTGTTGTAGCGTTTGTCATATATTTTGATTATATGTTTTTTTTTTCTATTTCAGTGTCTGTTAATAGACACTGACAAATTCTATTTTGTCTGATATATAAACTTGTCTTATAAGGTTTTTTACAATATCTTTTTTATGAAAAGTTATTTTTCTTCTTTCTCTTTATCGTGTTTCTTTATTGTTTTGTTTGTTTTTCTTTCGTTTGCTTTAAAAGTTCTTTTCTTTCGGTAATACCTAACACTATGTAGGTTAAATGCTTGCGAAAGAGAAAAAACATCACATGTGTTTTTAAGATGGTATTCAAACTTCTTTTAAAGAGATCTGCTTCTCTGATCTTGTTTTTTTTCTTTTTCTTTTGTTTTACTGTTTCTTTTCTTTTCTTCCTTTTTATGAATGAAGAATCTGTTCAATTCTTGTTTCTTTTTTTTTTTTTTTTTTTTTTTTTTTTTTTTTAATTTTTTTTTTTTTTTGTTTTTT
>Ga0209489_104126_pt1 | contig 27170 bp, 9 predicted proteins | sample SiratrowhiteBW_FD_187527 | JGI IMG/M metagenome (GOLD analysis project Ga0209489, IMG submission 187527) | Root nodule microbial communities of legume samples collected from California, USA - Siratro white BW (SPAdes) (version 2) | ecosystem: Host-associated > Plants > Roots > Nodule | place: USA... | reverse complement strand
TTTTTTTTTTTTTTTTTTTTTTTTTTTTTTTTTTTTTTTTTTTTTTTATACACCTTATTGGGTCAATTTAGTTAAACTTCAAATAACTGTTTTCAAAAACAAGCAAAAACACTAATTTACTTAAGTTTATAAACAGAAGACTATTTATTTTTAAAATAAAATAAATAAATAACCATATAAAAAATTGAAATGTGTTCATTCCATTAAAATTCACTTTTTTTTGAAAAAATAATTGTAAATAAATTCCTTCATCATCAAATTGTCTATTTAAAATTCATTTAGTAAAATACTGTCAATATTGAAAAACAATAAAAAAAAAATATAAGAATGGAAGAATTAAATTGTGTTTTAAATATTTGTGTAATTTCCTACAAATCTAATGTGTTATTAGATGTAAGTTTGATTCAGATCAACCGATATGATGAAAGTTTTTAACATACTTACTTTAACAAATTTTCTTTTTTAAGCTAATTACAATAAAATAACATGCAAAAACATAAAGACATGAATATATAATGATTTAGGCTCTCTCTATTCATTTATAGGAATGACCACAAATAATGTTTTTAATAAGCTTTTGGGTACAGATAAAAATGACAGAGTTTTAACACTTGTGAAATAATGGTTATTCTTCTCTTCAAAGCATGTATTTATATAGACTTCAAAAAAGTAGTCATTACATCGCTTGTTCTGATTACTGACATGAATAAAGAATATTTCAAAGCTTAATTATGAAAAAATAGAGAATAACTTTTACGTCTATTTCAGAAGATTCACACCAAGCAACAACGTTCAAAAATATCTTAGGATATGAGCTAAAGCTAAAATGACCACCGACTTCTTTGACACAACTAATTTTCAGTATAGATCAGTTATCTATCATGTATGAGTACACTTTTAACCAATGTTTGATGTAAGAAGATCTACTTTTGAGGAATATAAGTATTATCAACTATTAGAGAAGAGGCATAAAAAAGATAAGTACTCCTCTTCTTGTATTATTTCCTATTTTTCACATAATATATGCAATAGATCATGTAATTCTCATCGAACACTAAATTGTATACTTTTAATGAGGATTAGACCGTTTGGTTGTTCAAGGCCCAATGGAATGTTTGCAACAAATTCTTCTACTCTAGATCATATTAGCAAAAGTCCAAGATCATCCTCTGAAACAAATTTACTGGTATAGGGAAACCTATAAATGGAGTTGGATACAAACCTAAAAGCATACACCCTAAACTCCAATACTCTTGCTTTGATTTATAGACACCATAGTTACACCATTCTTCCATTTTTAGTTTTCCAATTTATTCTTTTACTAACCTTCTTCTTCTTGTCTTTTTTACAGAAGCCTAAACTTTTTTAGATTGATTCTTTAGTGATTTTACATTGAATTCTAAGATTTTGTGCTATTTAATTTTGTTCTTCAATTTTTGTAACCGATTACACTAAATGGTCTCATTTTTCTAAATTCTAATTTCTGCTTTGGAATTATTTTTGAACACTGATTGATAATTTAATTATATTTTTTTAATTGAAATTCTTATTTAGTTTTCTTAATTCTAAACAATCTTTCGTTGATTTAATTCAAAAGTTAAAATACTGAATATCTCACTCATATCCTTTTGGACGAGGGTAAGAAATTTAACATGTTAATTTATGCTTGTTTGATTAATTTATTTGAAAATTGGATGGATAATAAATATATGACAATTAATGAAGAATTAAACAAGGAATGAACTAGAAAATCAGATTGTTTTATTATCATTCTATCAGGCTTTTGTCTTAAACAACAACTACTCCCTCTTAATTGCTAATCTTTCCAATTCATGCTTTATTTAAAATTTGTTTTATTAAAATCACAATTAAATTTATTGAGAGACGATTTTGGATTAATTAATCTTAATTATACTTAATTTTTATTAACTTTTTATTTTAGAATGTGCATCACACAATATAAAGCCTTGCATTAGACCGTCTACAACTTGAACTTTTTTTATTTGATTAAGTATGACATCAATCAATGCACTTCTCAAGAGCCATAATCTTTAAAAAAAAAGCCTTTGATCTTCTTAATCCGAGACAAGCAAGCTTCATGAATGAGTAGTGTTTGAGGAGATTATCTATCTCGACCTTGGACATGTTGGAGTATTTGTTAGTGATGGACTTCTGGTGCCATGGGTTATGTCATCTCATCCAAAGCCGCGTCATACTGAGCAAGCTTTGTTTCAGTGGTGCGAGTTTGCTTCAAGGTTGCCATTGATCTTTCTTTAGTTTTGTAGAAAGCAAAGAGATGGAGAAGACTGTGTGCACTTTTATTGGAAAAGTATAAGAGAGAAGCTCTATCTTCAAAGAATGTTGAATACGAAATTTCATTTTGCTCTCCTTCTTTTTGGGAAATTGAGTCACCGTTATCATTCCACTTTTTCTATCATATTTTTATACTAAGTATTGCGTAGATGACCTTGCATATAAACATATATCTCCATCTCATAAAAGTCATTAAATGATTAATGACACCTTTTCAAAGTCAACCAAATGAACGAAGGTTCATTTCAGTGTTGCACAATCTCAACCTAGCTTTTCTTAGCTTTTCTGACCACTGAGAGCTTTTGAACTCGCCTAGCTTCATTTTTTTTGTCTGTAATGCATTTTTTGTTTGGTAGGTATCATTCTTCAAGAAATGATTGCTCTTATATCTAATGTGGTTAAGGGATGATTCCTCTTGGAACTTGTCTCAGAATCTGCTACAACATACTCAACTTCAGACTTTGTACCATTTAGTTATCACTTATCATGGAGATAACCCAAATTGAAAACTTGAGGATAATGGTATTCAGTAGGCAATAAAAAATTTATTCTCTATCTACCACACTTGTGATTGGGTAAAATCATTTGGTCTAACTTTAGTTTCCTTACTAAGACTTTAGTATTTTGGAAACTTATGCATAGGTGTTTACCTGTTGATCTGGATGCTTATAAAATAGGTGTTTCTCTTTGTTCTCTGTGCTCTCATACATGTTGCAAGTTGAGGATATTGTGTTTTTTAATTGTTCTGTCATTTCCTTTATATGGACTTGACTTCGAAATATTTTTCTTGATCTTATAATTTCCTTTATATGGACTTGACTTCGAAATATTTTTCTTGATCTTATAGACTTATCTTCTATTGACTTTATTACTTTCATTAAAGCTCTTTATAGTCCTCTTATTCGTTTGGTTAAGCTTTCAACCACTGCCTTTTCCGTATAGATGATGTGGAGGATGAGGAATTTTACTAAATTTTAGTAGGCTATTAGCACGAATATTGCTTTACATGTTGTTAAGGATTGTTTAGACCTCTGGTAACACTTTCAGAAAGCATATGACTAACCAGATTTTAGATTTTTCCTATTTTGAAGCAGTTTAGTATTAGCACTAGAACTGGAAAGGGCTCTTGTGCACATTTTTTCTCACTTTGCTAAAGTTGGTTGGATTAAAGTTAATATTGATGTAGTTGCTACAGGGGTTCCTAGTTTTGCATCTTGTGGAGGTATGTGTAGCTTTTTTGTTTTCTTAGATATTCAACATGTTTCTATGCTAAAGTCATGGATATCATTTTGGCCATTGAAAATGTTAATTAAAGGGTTTTAAAAATATTTGACTGGAGTGTGAATCTTCTTTGCTTTTGTCAAACCTTTGATTCGATTCATATCATTCCTTGCACGCTTAAAAGTAAATGGCGTAAGTATAAGCAGATTTGTGCTACAATTTTAGAGTGACTAATGTCTTTAGGAATGATAATAGATGTGCTGATAGAGCTACTTTAGGTGTGAAAAATAAGATTGAGTTTTTCTAGTATTCTTATTTACCTGACTGTATTAGGCTTGATTTTTTTTATATTAATAGTTTTTAACAACCTTTATTTTATTTGAAAGGAGTTTTTTCTTTTTGCATGAGTTTGGTGTAAGGTTGTTGACTTTTGCTTTAACAAACAAATATTTTACACACATTTATAGTTTTATTTTACATTGAAAATACTTTCGATATACCTTTTTTTAGTTTTCAAATCTTTTTCTTTTAGTTGTAATATATTGTGAACTTTTAGAAGAAAAATTTCTAAATGATATTAAAAGTTGAAAAACACCAATATCATACTCTACACTCGAGAGTCACACACAAAGCTAAATCTGTAAGAACATTACACCTTTATTCTTTTTAGTATTTTATTTTAGTATTTAGTGTAAGTTACAAGTCATAAGAGATAACCACCTTGTTGTTGGAGCTTGATGTAGTTACCCAACTCACTCTCCTTTCAAACAAGATTCATTAATTTAGGTGATTGTTTTCACTTTGCTTTACATTCTTCCTTGCCTGCTCAACCTAATAATGATTTCATAATTTTAATTGTGGTTTAGAAACTCTATTTTAAATTAGGATATAGGTAAAAATACACGTACTGGTTATCAATAAGAATGGGGTGAGACCCATCAATTGATTTTTAGGTCCTTAACCTTAATGTGTTATTGTTTGAAAAAAATTACCAAGAAATTAGGATCTTCTTTAAGTAAATTAGAATCTCTCTATCAAGAAATTAAGGTTAAATTAAATTCACGGATCGTAGATTCACGAATAGTTGAATTGACCCAGTAATTAAAATTATTACAAAATGATTGAAGTGAACTGTAGATTAATTATGTGAAACTTTAACATTTCTTTATATTTAAATAATCTCTATCTTATTTATTTATTTATTATTATTATTTAGGTCTTTCTAAATTATGTTTTTTCTAATTAAATAAGTATAATATTCAGGGTTGTTTGAATTTTTCTCATATGATGGTCCAAGTAATAGTATGTGAGTAGAGAAAGAGTAACGATATCTTATATCTTGAAATTATTTTCTTATTTATAGGATTCTGTAGGGGTCTTGAGTGCTTCTTCCTGCACCTCCAAGTGTTCTTCGGGCACTTCCAAAAATTAAAAAAATTCCAACTCTGTCCTTCAGTAAATTACCATGTTATCCTTGATTTTGAAAATTGATAAAACAGTAAATGGAGGTGGGAGACCAGAGGTTTGATGATGGTGGTGGTGCAAGGTTGTGGGTGGTAGTGTGGGTGGGAAGTTTGCATCGTTGGCGGCGGCGGAGGAGTGAAACGACAGCGGCGCAACGGAGTTAACGGCGACAGAATGTCATTCGAGGTAAGTGGGATGGGTTGGGATATTTCGGAACACGCGTTCCGGAACGTTATTTTGGTTCCGAAAATGAATTACGGAACCAAGTGTTTCATAATATTAAATTTAGGGGTGCTAACATATTATGGAATGATCCATTCCGTAATAGTTTTTGTTTTGTGTTGCAGAACTACCTGTTCCGAAATAGTGTAAATTTTTGAATTACGGAACAGGTTGTTCCGTAACATATTTTTGAAGATTTTAGTTTAATGATGCTTATTTTTGTTGCAGATGTCTAAAATGATTGATGAAGTTGATAATATGCAAGAATTACAATTAGTTAACTATGATGGTGGTGATTTGGCCAATCATTTCACGACTGATGAGGTAATTTGATTTGATTGTGTCATTTGTATATGAAATTTGAAATCTAAATTTAGTAGTTTTGATATAGGTATTTGCAACACGAGATGATTTACTAGAATGGGTTCGTAGAGTTGCATTTGATCTTAGGTTTGTGATTGTTATACTTAGATCAGACAAAGCAAACAGACAACCTGGAAGAAAAACATTCATTTTATTAGGTTGTTTTGGTATGTCTATCATTGAAGCAAAACTTGACAATATTTCCATTTAGAAGAAAGCCTCCTATTAGTGTCAGTTCACATCAAATAATATGTATTGGGCATGTTTATGGCTCCCATTTTGTGCAGGTTTGTTACTTATTTTATTCAATTTTTATATGTTTATGTTATTTTATTGTAACTTATTTTACAATGTAATACATGTAAAATTGAAGGATGGTTGTCCATTACCAACTGTTGACGTCTTGTGGTCCACATATGCATATCCTGTGGCAAGACTATGATCACAATTGTATCTTAGTAGGATGCAATAGTTTTTTGTTCTTACAAGCCAAGATCCAACATATGTTAATATTGGGGACGATTGATGTAATTGTATTTTCATATAACATTGTCACCTTTTGTTGAATGAGATGTATTTCCATATAACAATTATAAAAGGGCAGGTAAACGTACTCTTCGAATTGCATATCAAATATAAAATAACATGGTCGTTGCAAGTTAAACATAACATAACAAGGTCCTAAAAGTTCAACATATCATAACATGATCTTACAACATAACATAACTAAACCACTAAGATAGTCAAGCTGGTCCCCTCCCACGAATATGACGATGACGTCGGGTATATACTATCCCTCTCTCTGTGATCTCTTTGAGAACATGCACCCCTAGTTCTAGCCATGAATCTGTCAACAACAACAAAATGAAACAAATTAAATTAAAAAAAAAAACAGTTTGAAACGTGTTGCGGAACCACCCATTCTGCAACTTATGGGGAGGTGTCTGAACGTATTGCGGAACCACCCATTCCGCAACTTGTATACGAATCCGTAAACAAGTTGCAGAATGCGTGGTTCCGCAACAGAAACAGTTTCAAAATAACCCACCCCCAAATCGCAAATCCCACGAAATCTTCCCAAATACACTACAAATCTTATAATAGATGATACCTACCTCAAATGATTGTAAAATGCAGTGTTAATCGTAGATTTTGGATTGAAATAGACACTCCAATCGCTGCTCGGAATGAAGGGAGGCGCGCCGCAGTGAAGAGTTACAGAGATGATGGAAGGAGAAGAAGTTTTAATAATTAGGGTATAAGGGTAAAATGGTCCGCACAATATAAAGTGAAGGGTATTTTTGTCTATTTTTTAAGTTTTGGAGGTGCCCCAAGAACCACTTGGAGGTGCAGGAAGAAGCACTCATGGGTCTTTTGATGTTTGGGCTAAAGGCCCAAATTACTATAATTGTTTTCTGACGAGTTCTTCCTACACCTTAATAAAAAATTTTGATATCAGAATTGCTCTTATATGAGAACCGGATGACACCCCATCCGGTTGTTAATTTTTTTTTCAAATAAAAACCGGATGACACCCCATCCGATTCTCATATAAGGGTAATTGTGGTATTAAATTTTTTTTATTAGGATGCAGGAAGAACTCGTCTTGTTTTTTGTATTTTGCTCAGGGTGTCTAAGTTGACTATTGTCATGTCTTGTGAGTGCTTAAGTGGCCAAAAAAGAATTAAAAACTTTAATCAATCTGTTCTAATTTAGATCGACGCATTATCGATCCGCTAATATAATGATAATATTGACGGACACTTGTCGATCGATCAATTATATATTGGATAGATTGAGCGATCAATCCTATTGTACAATATATATATATATATATATATATATTAGGAACCTAATATAAACCTAATATTTTAATGATGTACGTAGTAGGATTTAGTGTCAACACTATATCGTTTTTTTCTTCATAGTGAAATTTCATTTCATTTGATCCCATTCAAATATAATTGAATTGGATTAAAATTGTAATTATTTTTTCTAAAAGTAAAACACCTTTCTAGCTCTACTCGAGAAGTGCCGGCACCATTGCTTCTCTCGAGTCTTGTTTGCACTTTGATTTAGTTAGTAAGCATGAACCCCAATGATTATTGGACATAAAACAAACCAATTACTGATCGCAACGTTGGACAGCTTTTATTGATTATTTATATGGGTAGATCAAGGAACCAGTGATGCTTCATCTAAGAAGATACCTTTAATTAACTTATCTTCTAACAAAATTGTTGTCCCAAATTTTGTATCTATTTCCTCAACTTTTTCTTTCTTGGAATTAATGAGTAAGACTGGAATATTTGCATGATGCTAATTAATTTGTTAGTACCAGTAAATTATATATTAAACTAATGATATGATATCATATAGCGATGATGTAAAATAATTATATTAGTATAAAATATCATATTAATTGTATGATTTTATACTGTCTTTTGTTAACGCTAGTGCAATTCTTATTAAACAAAATCCATTCCGATCAAGGGAAGACTAATTCTCAATAATAGTAATTTTTTATTGCAAATGTCTTTTAAGTATCTTCAAAGTGTATATGAGCAAGATATAAATTAGCGAATAACAGATATATTTTGAGAGTTTAATACTTTAGTGAATTCAGTATAAAATTGTTGTTTAATCACAAATTAATTATTAGTGCGTTTTTTAGTATAAGATTATCGTAGGAATAATTACCTATCATGAGAGTAATATGTGATTATATCATCGTACAAAATTATTTTAGACTGTAATCAGATAATGTTTTTCCTCATCAAAGAACCTTAATTAAAACAATTATCAGATTTATTACCACAGATTCCATTAATTTTTATTTTTTTTTTACATTGAACATACAAAACCTTCTAAAGCCAAAATCCATTTATTGGAAAGAATCCAAGTGGTGAAAGAAAACAAGGGAAGATCCAGATGAACATCATTGGATTTAACAAAATTCGGCCCAGAAAATTAGTAAATTACTTTGCTTCTGCGCTAATTCAAGCTCCAACGAAACATCTGCTTTATAACTTTCATCATTGTAATAAACTACAATACCTTTACAAGGCACCAGAAGACAAAGCATCACAGCAAATTTGTTTGCAAGCAGTTAAAAAACTTTCAGAACAGCAAATAGGTAACAAGTTTAAAGTTGCTTAGGACTACTACTTTGATCCTTTACACGAATTGAGAGTGACCAAAAGAGATCAAAGTGCCCAACTGGCTCAACTAGGAGCCATTGTGGATACCCAACACCCCTCTAATGGATAACATCTCCATATTCTTGTCAGCATCCAAGATCCTATTTTGGATAACTTAGCTTTATCAACTGACCCTGAGGCATTTACAATGTTTTTACATAGACAATTCCAAAAGGGTATTGAAAGAGAAAAAAGATGAAAGGCACAACACTCTTGGACTCAAATAAATGTGTCAGATTTTAGTTGCATTACTTAACCTGTTGAGCTTGTTGAAGATGTTAACAGTTAATAATAGTAGAGATGGTAGAATGTGAAGTAATAGTTAAAGTGAGGGAGGTAGGGGACCCACGTGAAAAATGTGTTGTGAATCCGACAAAGAAGAAAACATATGAGGAATAGAAAGTGGAGAAGAATAACTGTAAGGAAGGTTTGAGTTCTTTCACTTGAAGTGTTTATGGCGTTGGGAAAGAAAAGAAGCATTTTTTCCTTAATAGCAAGACAAAGGAAGGAATAGTTGGGAATGCAGTTAGTTTGAGGAGGTTGCTGAGGCAAAAGGGTGGTGACGTGGAGGGATGTGAGGCGTTGGATGAAGGGGTGGCGTAAGATCCTCAGTTGAGTACACGTGCTGTCCCTCACCCTTTACCACCCCTTCTCCTTTTTTTATTTGTTTTTTAATCTTTGCTTCCATGCATGGATTTCTCCTCCTAATATAGTGAAGTTTAGAGAGAGAATTGGAGAAACAAACGCTCACTCACTCACTCACTCTTGTTTGTTCTTTTCTCCCTTGGCTTCCTCATCCATCATCGCTATCATTAGCAACAAAGGTAACACCATCTCTTCCAACTTTGATTTTTTCTTCAAAATTCAACTTCCCAAAGGACACCACCTACTACTCCTGCTCCTACTATTCTCAAGAACCTTTATGGTTTATATACTTCACCATACTACTACTACTACTACATGTTCTCTTGTCCCTTTTGTTTTTCTCTTTTTCTGACTTAGATCTTGCACTCACCTTGGAATTTTTGTGTCAAGCCAGATATGGGGTTTCTCTTCTTCTTCTTCTTCTTCTCTCCCACCGCTTCCAAGATACTGTGCTGATCTGGGGTCTTGCTGTTTTTCGTTGTGATCCTCTTGTGCTGATGATCAAGAAGTGAGTTGATTCGGCTTTGTTTGCTGATCCGTGTGTGTGCGTGTGTGTCTTCGGTTTCTTGAAAATCCAATGGAAGAAGATCAAGAAGTGAAGCACTTGTGCAAGTTCTGCAGCAAGAGCTTTCCTTGTGGGAGATCCTTGGGAGGGCACATGAGGTCACACGTCACCAATGTTTCGACCGAGGCAGAGAAAGTTTCGTCTTTGAACAACAACAGCAGCAGCAATGGTGGAGATAGAGACACGGGAATAATGGGTTCTGAAGGGGGAACTAGCAATGGAGGCTATGGTCTGAGAGAGAACCCGAAGAAGACTTGGAGGTTCACGGATTCCATTGAGGACACTTTGTTGGTGTTGGACAAGTTGTGCAAGGAGTGTGGCAAAGGCTTTCCCTCTTGGAAAGCTCTGTTTGGTCACATGAAGTGCCACTCCGAGAGAGTATCCCAAAACAACAGCAGCTTGTTGGAGGATCAAGATTGGTGGACGGAGAATACCAATGGTAGCCAGAAGATGGTCTTGGATGATAGCCACTCTGACAATGAAGCCACTGCTCCAAACCGAAGGAGAAGATCCAAGAGGAGAAGGACAAGGTACGTGGCTCCATCGACTTCTTCTGTGTCCTTTGTTTCTGAGGCAGAGCAGGAGCAGGAAGAGGTGGCGATGAGTTTGATGATGCTTAGCAGGGATGTTAGTCCTTGGTGTGGTCTCAATTCTGATAACTCATTGCACTCTGAATCTCCTTCTTTGGTTCAAACCAATTTAGATTCTAAGGTGGAAGGCAAGAGGGTTGTCTCCAATGGTTCTGGAAAAAAGGTTACCAAACCAAAGGATATGAAGTCGGAGTTTTGCAATTTGGATGCTTCAAATCTCAACTCCAAGGGTACTGAGAGTCCTGGATTTGATAAGAAGACTGAACTTGATACTGATTCTGCATTTGAGGACAATGGAATAGATGATGATAGGAACAGTAAGTACACTTCAATCAAGGCAAAGTATTTGGATTCTGAATTGAAGGCAAGTTCTTCAAAGAGTTGGGTGAAGAACAAGTCCCCAGAAGCTGAAGTGAGAAAAAACTCCAACAAGAGAGGAAAATTTGAGTGTACTACTTGTAAGAAAATCTTCCACTCGTACCAAGCACTTGGAGGTCACAGAGCTAGTCACAAGAAGATCAAGGGATGCTTTGCTTCAAGAAATGAGAGCAGTGAAAACAGCACTGAGTTGGAAGCAGACCTCTCCCCTGACCCAACAACAGAAAGTAAGCTCCTGAAGAATGAATATGTGGAAGAACATGAAATGGTTACTGTTACTACTACTACTACTGCTGCAGCTGGTTTTGACAATGAGGAAGAGAAAGAGAGAGAGTCCAAAAAGGTTAAAGGTCATGAGTGCCCAATTTGTCTCAAGGTTTTTTCATCTGGACAAGCCTTGGGTGGCCACAAGAGATCTCATCACTTGCCTAGTGGGTCTGAGATTGCTAGAAACTGTCAAAGTCAAACAGTTGTACTTGAAGAAGAAGCCCCAGAAATTAGGGACTTTTTTGATCTTAATCTTCCTGCTGCTTCTACAGAGGAAGAAGGTATCAACCATGGCCATGCTGAGCCTTACAAACCTTGGTGGGTAGTAGGAGGCAGCCACAAGCAAGAGACACTGATAGGCCTCATTTCTAACTAAACTAAACCTATCATAGTTCATTCCAGAAGAGATTTTCAATCTCAATTCAACTTCAGAGTGAAGGTTCCAAACTGTATAGAAAAGCTCATGCACTTATTTCATTAATTCTTTTCAGGATTCATGTCTTCTTTGAGGTACTTCTGTTATTCTTCAAGTAGTTCATAAGAAACTTTTCATCCGTCACTCTTTTTATTTTCTATATTTTTTTGGTGGGGTGATATTTGTTGGTTACTTTGTTCATACTTCAAGGAATAAGTTCCTTGCTGCAAATTTTAGGTTCATGATTTTGGTCATCCTTCAAACTTGAGGAATTTGTAACATACTTACTCTCTGTGTTGTTTTCACACAGTTTTCCCCTGGCCTTGTATGAATACAAAATTCTTGTGTGAAATTCCAAAAGTGACATTTTGGTGATAATCATCTTTCTTTGCATCAAAGAGAAATGAATAAGGTGTTGAAAATTTGGGATAGATACTGAACATCATAACACATGACATGAAGAGATAAAAAGGCAAGGTTTTTATTATAAACATAAAGAAGGCATGTGAGCTGAAGGTGGTTGTTTAGTCACCTACCATAAAACCTGACCACCCATCTATCTATAGTTTCCTTCTCTCACTGGCCACACAAGTGGTGTGTTATTAAATCCCTCTCTCTATTTAATCTTTATATACTCACTAATAATAATAAGAATAATAATTCACAGGGGTGGTGGGGTTGGACCACAACTATGCAATTTACTAATCATAACAACTAACTTGTCAAAAGGTGCTGCTGCTAGCTTAGTAACTATAATGCTGCTAAGTGATGAAAGACAAGTTTTTCAATTTGACTTCTTTTTCTTCTTAGCTTAGAATTCAATCTTGTTATATTGATGATACTAGGATAGACTAGAGCATGAAGATAACTGTAGATGTAAGAAGAAAACAAAAACTGAGATCCTAATTTGATCATTGTGGAAAGACTGAGATGCAAGAATTGGGACCATTGTGCTTGGATATTCTGTATTAATATGTGAGGCCAAGTACATGGTGCAGCTTACAAAACGGCACTTGTTGGCAGAGCCATAGGGTTTGATCACTGACACAGTATGGGGTGTCTTTGATTTACTTAGCTGTAGCCAGTGCTTTGTCAACCAGCACAAGCAATTAACTGCATCACAGAAAAGCTATTCTAATATTTGGACAACTCTTCTGAAGATAATTGCATAAAGGCTAGAAACACTATATCTTTCTATAATGACCTTGCACTGGATTATATGTTTAACAAATAACTTGATGATCTTAGTAAGTAGAATTTGGGGTGAGTTTTTGTGGTTAAACTATTCTTTTACATTTTTGTGACTTGTGTTTTTACTTAGCAACACTAATGAAATTTATCTGATGAAAAAATATAAATGAATTTTGTTATTATTTATTTTTCATTTACTCATTAATCTTGAATTGAGATCTATCTTGACTAAGGGAAATGTTAAAAGAATAAAATAAAGAAGAAAAAATGAAAGAAGTAAAGCTGACTCAAAATGATAGTTTGGTTCCCAGAAAAGTTATGGTGGGATTATTTAGAAATAAACAGTATTATATACTTCATAGTGATGCACAAAATTGTTTCCTAAAACATCTTCCAATATGATAAAATAATATTTTAATTAATTCATAAAATTGTATATTATTTACGAATTACTAGTGCAAGAAAAAAATTTATAAGTACAAATTAATATTTATCTTCAAGTGAAATTAGTAATTACAATTAATTTTTCTTAAAAAATAAATATTAATTAAATAAATAAGTGGCTAGTATTTGAGTGTGTACATTATTTTTATAATATTTAATTTATTTTAATTTTTTATTCATTATAATTAGATTTTGTATTAATATAATGCTACCTAGTATATATAATTAAGTGTAAATACTTTTATATATAATGTTATATTATTACATTTAATGAACCACATATCTATAATTTATATTTATATTTGATTTTTAAAAAATATTCTATATAACTTTAATGATTATAATATGGTTCACCTATTATTAAATTTATATAGTAAAGAAAATGCTAGTATATATGAAATTTGAATTAATATATTGTTACATTTTTAATATAGTATAATAAATTTAAATTAATTCATTTAAATATTATATATTTAGAGTCTATTCTATCTTATTAATATTCATTACACAATTAAATATTAAAAAAAAAATAAGAAGATCAACCATATACATATATTAACATATACTATTGCCATTGCCGGTTTCATGTTATAAACGAAGATGAATTGATTTTATTATTATTATTATTATTTACAGGGCATTATATATATATATATATATATATATATATATATATATATATATCACTATAAAAAAAGTTTAATGGATTATTTGTTACATTTTCTGTTGTTTTAATATTACTAGATGTGTTTTACTTTGTTTGAGTTTTCTAGAGTAAAATCAGCCTACCTAACAGATTATTGGCTATTTTAAAAGAGAAAACTTATTATTTTTTTGTTGGCTATAGTACTAAAGATTTATTGGCTGTTTTGAATCTCCATTAGTGTTTGACAGTTTAGAACCTTATTATTTTTTGTCACATTAAACTCCCATAAAGATAAAAAAAAGAACAACTTTTCAATAATTTACCTGTGTTATAAATCCCAGATAATTTTATTTTTTTATATATTGTTGTTTATATTTCTTTATCTCTAATGTACATATATCTTTTCAAAAAAGATAAAATTTCTTTTGAAGCTAATGAAATCATCCAAAAATGTTAAAAACATATTAAAGAATAAACACAAAAGATTTACAGTTTTTATGAAGTGTGTCACTTCCAACTATAGGATAACATTATAATTCTGTACTTAATAATAAAATTTAACAACAAAGTAAAAAAATCAATTTTCATTTATGGTTCTTTATGGTAATTATTTGTTTCTTTATTAAAAACATTTCCTTGATGATATACTTCAAATATAAAAAAAAATTATAGTTATTAAATCAAAAATTATAACTAAATAAATTAATTCTCGTGTTATTAAAACTTATTAATTGTGACACTTTATTGGGCAGGATGAAAATGCAATTAAAAATTCAAAGTTGCATTAAAAAAAGGAGCTAAGTTAAGCTAACAAATTACTAGATTATTCTTACAAGTGAAGTTTGATCAAAATTCAAGTCATGTCATAGTGATAAATTTGAAGAAAATTTATCTATTATTTTGTGAAGTCTTGGTATAACTTTTCAAATAGATTTAGTGTTTATTTTAAACTGTATAAGAACAATTGATTCTAAAAGGAGTAAGTAAACTTTTTAATTAGACTTTTTTTCCAAAGGATAAATTATCTAATAATTGAACAAAGTAACACAATATTTTAATTTATATTAGTTCACTCAAACTCAGGAGTTATTCTAGTTCTTCCTTAAAACAATCTTTTAAGAGATTTTACTAAAAATGAATAATTACAAAATGATTACACTAATTATTATGGATTATAATAAATAAATACACAAGTCGCTTTAGTTTAACCTGTCTTTTCGTTGAGTTTAAAAACTAAAAAGATTATAATAAAGAAAGAGGACAATTTAAGATATTGAGTGACTTCATAGAGTGAAAAATAAAAAGAATTTAACTCTCACACTAAACTTAGAAAACTTGTTAGAACATTTAACTCTAGAAAGGGAGTTAAATAGCATTACAGACTCTTCTTGTAGACAACTAAACAAAACCATCTAGTGAATAAGCAAAGAAAAACAAAACTGGTAATGTAAATAGTGATAATGAAGAAATTGTTGAAGATGGAGAGGAATAAATAAATACAAGAAACATGACAAGGAAAAATAAAAAAAGAAGAAATAAAGAAATATTTTAAGAGAGATTCAAAATAGGAATGTTTAGATAATTAGAAAAAGAACAAAGAAACATTTAATTTTTGTAAACTCTTAAATTATAGAATGTTAGATCAAATTTAACAGAAGTTTTAATTTGACTTTGATTTTGTGCTTAAACAATAAAGTATAAAACACAATTTCATAAACATTGAGTCTGAGTCTTGTTAGATGCAAGTACCTTGTTTAGTCAAACAAGTGCAAGTGTTTTGGTTGAACATGTATAAATGCTATTTGTTAAGTGCTTATTCTAAAAAGCATTATGCTTAATACTTTTCGCTTATAAACTTTTTCCTGGACAAACGATAAGTATAATTTGTCTCACACACAAAGAGTATTAAGAATTTCATAATATACATCAAAGAGTTATGAATACTTATTCTCTATCTGTAGGAAATGTTCATCTATTCACTTTGTTAGCATTTATAGTCACTAACATGTTTATTTTGCTACAATTAGAGTAAAAGTTCATTTTCGGTATACTAAGAACTTGATTATGTTTTCTCCTACTTTGAAAATCATATCCTAAACTAGGTCTATCAAAAGTGAGTCTCGAGACACAATCATTATAGAATACACAAATCTCTTCAGGTTAAACTAGTCATAGTCTCTCCTAAGACTGAGACAACTCAAGATGAGAAGAAAAATACTCTAAAAAAGAGCACAACTAAAGCTCATAAGGTTCACTTCATAGTTGTGAAGGATTACAAAATGGTTTATTACAACCCAAATTGATAAATGCTCTAAAGTAGCTCACAAGCAATAAACGCTTAGATTTTTTTACACTTTGCAATGTGTAATTTACTTTGTTTTCTTCTTTTCTTTAGAGTCAAAATGATGTTGTGCATATAGCCTTGAAGAATATAGTCATTGAGAGCTTTCAATGACAATTTCATTGATAGTAGATCTTCATCTTCATCACTTTCTCATTAGACGCTCAATATAGAAAGAGCAACTTTGTTTTTTATTTTTTAGAGTAAAGGCTTAATTTGTAATAGGAAACTATTTAAAAGCACATTCAATATACTTAATTGAAAGTGTATAACCATTTCAAATATTCTCCATAAGCAATGATAATCAAAACATTGGATTTAAAAAGCTTCTAAAAATAGAATTTGTTTGAACGTTGACAAACAAGATTGTAATCTCTAATTTAATCAAAGCAATTAAGAACATAATCTACTAAGAACAACTTTGAAAAACTTCTATATACAATGAATTTTAAGAACTTTGAGTTTTTTAAATCTTTCTTAAACAGAGATAAATTTGAATTTTGAATTACACGATAGAGTTTCTGATTTTGAAATCAATTAAGTATTTGAAATCTTTTAAGATCTTATTACTAATCGTATTTAAAGACATTAAGAGAAAATTAGATTCTAATATCAATTTTGAAAGCTTTCTATATATAAAAACGTTAATATTTTTGAAAAAGCGCTCCAATATAAGTCTTTCGGTTGAATTCCGAGACAACATTACGTGATTGTATTCTTCTTCATTTTTTCGGGGTGAGCATAGTGTCTCTATTAGATTCTGAGTCAATATTTCATCTCGATTAATATAACAAACTTTACTTGTCACATATAAAATTAGTGTGTGTTAGATTCTGAGTTACCATAGTATATCAGTTGGATTATGATGTCATTATATCTCGGTTTGATTTTGACATCACCTACCATACTTTTTATACTTTGATTGTTGAATTATGTGATGGTCAATTATATCCTGGTTGAATACATCAAAACTTCATGCCTCGATTATATACTGACATGATCACTTGGATAAATACTTGATACCTTAATCATTGAGATAGTGAGAATGTTTTTTGTCCTATTTTCCTTTGCATGTACATATCTCGCCTCACTACCTAGAATACTCTCTGCACAGTAGTTTGATCATCTAATCATGGTTTCGTCATCTAATGCTAAAAATTACATAATTCCTTTGCATAAAACATATTCATTGAATTTCAAGTAATTACTTGAAGAGTTTGTTATCACCAAAACCATACTATGTCATGAGATGATTTAAAGAGCCATGAATCGTCTAGCATGACTAGACCATCTAATGGGTGCTAGATCATCTAATGGTCTAATAGATAATAAATAGAAATATAAAAAGATAAGGAGAAAAAAGAAATACACAAGATACTTTTATACTGGTTCATTTGATCACACAAATCACATCTAGCTCTCAATCAACAGATTGAGTTTCACTAACAAAATAATGTTGCAAAGTACAATACAAATATATTTTAGGCTTGTAGTCACTCCTCGCCAGTCCCTTGAATACTTTTGAGCTCGTAGCTACTCCTATCTAACCTCTTGAGTATTTTTCGACTCTCATCCACTCCTGGCTAACCCTTTCAAGTATTCTTTTCATAAGTCACTTCTAGCTTAACAATATTCTTTCACAAGTCACTCTTGGCTTAATCGAGTTTTATTTAACAAGTCATTCTTGGTTTAATCAAGTATTCTTTCACAAGTTTCCCTTGACTTAAGTAAGTATTATTTCACAAGCCACTTCTAGCTTAATTAAGTATTTTTTGAACAATAGCCACTCTTGGCTAATAACTGGGTATTCTTTACCAAAAGTCCATTTCCTGCTAAGATAAGAAGATTATTTGAATGGTAATCAAAGGATAACACAATTACTCACTAGGGAGAAATTTTGTTCGTAAAAGTATACAAAATTGTGTACTCTCCTCTAGTTTGCTAGTTGAACACAAACAATGTTCTCTATTAAGTTTTTAATGGGCACATAAGATTGAGCAGTGTTTCAGTTCTATACAATGTAGTCTCACTCTTTATTTCTTCTTCTTCTTGAATTGTTTCCTTTATATAGGCTCTGTAGAAAGTAATTGTTATAAATTTGTTTTCGGTCTTTGGAGCAACCTCAGCTTTTTTAGATATCCTTCTTTTATCTTATGAGCTTAAGTATGATGCATTAAATGTACTATATATAACATTAAATATTTTTTCTTCTTTTATATGACCTCTCAATAGTTGTACTTATCTATTCTTGGATAGTATGTCTTTGCTTTAATTTGTCTAAAATACAGAATTGTATGAAGTAAATAATCTTTTTAGAATTTTCAATGTTAGCATCAGGAAATTGTTAGAAGAAAAAATAGCTTGAACTCTTTATCCAAAAGATCATTTAATGTGATTTGTGCTTGCAAACAAATTCTTTTTATAGATGAAAGTAATTAAACATTTCCTACAATATCCAATAAAGAATGTTTTTGTGTAGTACAAGATTAATTTAAACCTATGTGCATCTTGTCTAATCTTGTAAAAGTTTTATCAAATACAAAAATAAGACTTTACAGTATTTTCAAACGAAACCCTTATATTTTAAAAAATTTATTATTAAATTATTATCTTATAAACAAAGCATAACCATATTTTCGCTTAATTATTTTCAACATCAGTAAAAATAAATAGACAAATGTAAGAAGGGAAAGATCCGAAATGATATTCACATAAGTGAATCTTTTCTTTATCTCTCTATAGAATCTCGTTGAGTGTTGAATTAAACAAAGTATTTTAAAGCCTTTATTTTACAAGATTCATAATCTCAAATTACTTTGATTTTAGTTTTTAACATTGCCAAATTTAATTTCATTGATCTGCTTTTATCATTTTGCACTTTTAGATTAATTGCGGCTTCCCCTAAATAAGGCTTAAACCAATTTATACTCTGATGCACAGAAAGTATTTAGATAAAGATATAAATCGAAACATTTATAAACAAAAATATGACTATAATCTTAAATTTTTTAGGTTAAGAATAACACGTATAATGCTTTAGAGATTAATATATCTTACAAATTTCAAAAAATAAATAAGTTAAAAGTGTCTGTAGTTATAACTTTAAAAAACACAAAATGTTTGAAGTAAATTAGTAAGAGTTTTTATAGAGAATCACCACAAAATATGTGTTATTTTTTTTCATCAGTTTCTCAACACGAGATTTCAAGGCAACAAGCTATCCTCCCTTCCATAGTTTGTATCATCCTACCAACCTTATATCTTATCGTAAAATATGTGTGATTGACATTAAAAGTTAGAGTTTAAAGATTTTTATTTTTTATTCTTAACTATTATCATTGATAAGAAAATCCTTTAAAAATAAATAAATATATTTTTAACCTTGAAGTCAGATGTTTTAAAAATAAGAAAAAGAAAAAATAACATACAGAAGAATGATGATTCGACCGATTTTACCACGCACGAGTGGAAGATTAACCGGCTTTTAACACACTTTAAGTTTAATATGCCTCCATTAAGTTTAGAACTTCATAAACAAGCTTCAATGATTTGTTTCCAAATCACAATCTAGTGGCTATCACTATTATGTAAGCAAATTAGTACTAATATGCAAGTAAATTAGTGCTAATGAGAACATTTTAGATGTCATAAGCCATTAAAAGAAATTAGAAAAAATGAAATCATATAAATTAAAATTAATTTTTTTTAAAGAAGTCTTTTAAAAGAATCTTCCAAATCATCTTAAAATCTACTATTAAAATACTGGTACATAGCTTTTTTGAGACTGGTGCTAGACTCTTAAATCAAAGATAAAAAGTGTATCTCCCTTGAGTAGGATTATGCAAAGCGTAAAGGGAAAAATGTGTATTTTATCTTGCTTCCAAGCATTCTCAAAAGCAGTGTATTTACAGCAATTACAGTCTGTTTGATTGTGCATGTGGCAGCTATTTTCCAGTTTTAACTGTTTCCAAAAGGGTTATTCACATAATGCCATTTCAATCATTCATGAGAAAGAGTCAGATTATGTCTCTGATGTTATTTGCTGCCTAATCTCTTTGACCAAAACCCAATAATCTATGACCCTTTTGGCCTTTTCAAATCACAAGTTTCCACTTTAAGGAAGGTTTTGAGTTCATCCTCATTCACATCTCTAACTAATCAATCTTACTTAGACTACTGTCACACTCTTTTCAATTTTAAAGCTTACACTTTTCTCAGTACTTCTTTCATAACGATATGTCATTTAATCATTACAAATGACCAAGATTTACTTTCAAACCACAGAGTATTTCAAAATTCAAGTCTTCCCAAAAAAAATATCTATCTATCTATATATATATATTTCAGAATTTCAATTTAGATTGTTTAGCCATGCTAAGTTATGATGAGATAATAAACCATATTATAAAATTTTCTATCTTGCTACTAGATTAGATTATTTCAAATGACATAACAAAGAGAGTAAAAGTAGATTGAGACTATTTGGTTAAACATATCAAAGTAATTAATTGAAAGCTCTAGAAGATTGCAGGAACCTATGATGATTATTTCAAGATCTGGAACAGAGACATAAACTCATTACCTGCTTCTAACACAATTTTGTTTGAGAAGGGTTATGTTGGTTCATGTTAGTAGGCTTTAGGGGTAATAAATGAAGTCAAACAAAAAAAAAAAAAATCAGAGCACATAAAGCATTAACATTGCTAATACAACTATTATAATGATGATGATTTCATTACAAACACAAACAAATTTTTATACACATAGTTTGTGATCACCTTTTTCTCATTGTTTTCTTAAGATCTATTCTCAAATCTATTTGGTGTTCTTTTCAATATTCACCTACCTACAAGTGGTCACATATCTTACAAGCTATACAATATAATAGTGGAAAGAAAGCAAAGGAATGCCAAACTTGTATCTTTTCCATAGTAAATAACAAATAAAGAGATTAAACTATTGATTAAAGTGTAAATTCAGTAGCTAAATCCAATGAATTCATAGAAAGGATGATATAGCAAATTTCTTAACAATCATCATTACCTTCAATTAATTTGTTTGTTAAGATAATGTTGGGTCATTACGTAATCACACAATTATAGCATGCATATACCTAACTTGTTCAATGTAAGTGCAAATTGTAAGTCATACAACATCAAACACATAAAGATAAATAGTAGACCTCATCAAAATATATTAGATATTCTTATTTCCTAGAAATGATTATGTTGACTTTTGAATCATGATATTTGCATTGAAAGTTTTCCCATGCATGAAACGTGTGGCCTAATTAATTACTTACTAAAATTTGTATGGATTATTAGCAACCCTATCATTTTCTCCAATAACAAAATAAAAACAAAAATAAAACAAAAAAATAATAAAAACTGGACGGCTATACTTTAACTTCACCCAAAGACAACAGGGATGAAAAACAAGTATTACTTACAACCTACTCAAAGCATTGCATGTATGGTATAGGAAAAAGAAATGATAAAAATTGAAACTTTCCCTTCATTATTCCTTGTATTATATGAGACTTATATTCCCTGCTATAATTTAAAAGCAAATAAAACAAAGAGAGTTATGTTCATAAATTAAGAAATGAAGAGGGTAAGTGTTTAATGATTATTATATATATTATTCATGTTTCCTTCGCTTCAAGGTCAGGCATGCCTAGTGTGATTGTGGGGCTCCAATTCATAGGCCATGGCCTTAAAAGTTGAAACCCTTTCTGTTTAGGTCTTGCCCACAGACTCCTGTCCCCAATCTACATCAACACAACTTTTGGATACTATGCAAAATCATTCATGCATCTTAGACATTATATAGCTTCTTAATCTAAACCATTAATCTTATATCAATAATTTTTTATTAGTAAATAAAAAAAATTCAAAGTTTTAATTTATTAGATGGTCCATTTGAATAAATAATTAACATTTATGATGACTTTTAGAAATGTCTAATTATGTATTAATAATCATTTTTTTTTATATCTTTCTTCCTATCACATCATATTATCTATATTTTTTTTTCTCTTTAGTGGCCACTTATCAATTGGGTGTATATGTATCATTAACTTTTCGAAAAAGAAATCAGGTCCGCAATCTATGGATATTTGAGGGACAGAAAACTAAAGCTGATTTATGAACTTAGAAATATATAAATGGTGGTTTGGAATGTGTTGATTTCTTCTGGTCCTTTTTCTTAGGTAGTGTGGACGAAAGACTATCATATGGGAGTGTACCAATTGCATGCATGCAGTGTGCAGACCAGAGAACCTTGTCCACACCAAAGGAAAAAGAAAGATGAAAAGAAAAGAAAAAAGAAAAAAGTTAAGGCATATAACACTATAACTTCAACTTTTGACAATTGCTTTGGTATTTGAAAATAAGAAATTCTAACAAAATTCTCTCTGATAAGCTCTTTTTAATGTACGACATGTTAACAAAGAAGACAGGGGAAAGGGTACAACTTTTTGGATTGAGTTATTTGAGTCCCATTTATTTATATTTGAGCTAATAAAATAAATACATTAAAAAATTATGGTAATTAATGACGTTAATTAAGATTGTTGGGTATTCTGGTTTAGAAAGTATGGAAGAGGAAAAAGATAATGAAGTATTGAACGTAAAGGTAGAAGAGTCGATGTGGTACTATTGAAGTCCAAACCTGAAAGTAGACAGATTTCAAAGCACTGATTTTGCATCATCACGTGTGTCTCCCAGCCAGCAAACCATCGCTATCCCTCAAATTATGGTTTCCCTTTGGCTACGTGAAACATATTCAACTATAAAAGGCCCCCATTAGCACCAACACTTTTCCCCACATTACATGAAACCACCTTGCTTTTCAATTCTCTCACCTATTCCATTCCATTCCATTCCTTCAACTTCTGCCACACTTCATTGTGCCTCCTTGCCAGAATCTTGGTCCTGCCACCATGGTTTCTGAGACAGTCCAGAGCCAATCCAAGAACGTGTGTGTGATTGGAGCTGGACCATCAGGGCTAGTGGCAGCCAGGGAGTTGCAAAAGGAGGGTCACAAGGTGGTTGTGTTGGAGCAGAATCATGATGTTGGAGGGCAGTGGCTTTATGAAGCAAATGTGCAAGGCGAGGACGCTTTAGGAAGAAAGCCTTTTCTGAAGGTGCATAGCAGTATCTATGAATCCTTGAGGCTCACATCTCCACGTGAGATCATGGGGTTCTCTGATTTCCCATTTTTGGTCAAGAAGGGTAGAGACATGAGAAGGTTCCCTAGCCACACCGAGCTTCTTCTGTACTTAAAGGACTTCTGTGAATACTTTGGCTTGAGAGAGATGATAAGGTTCAACACAAGGGTGGATCATGTGGGAATGTTGGATTATGGTGTCTGTGGTAATGATTTGAAATGGATTGTTAGAAGCATAGATAAGAAGAGTGAGAAGGTGGTGGAAGAGGTGTTTGATGCAGTTGTTGTGGCCACCGGCCATTACTCTCAACCAAGATTGCCCTCCATTCAAGGTAAGTAGTGATCTCTTCTATGACTCATTTATTTATTCATGCCTAAGAAAATATCAGATTATGTACATATAGTTGTAAATGCTAAGCTCAAGCATAATTTATCTTTGTTTCTGTCTTTCTCATGCTCAGGAATGGATACATGGAAAAGGAAACAAATGCATAGTCACATTTACAGGACCCCAGAACCATTCAATAATGAGGTATGTGACTTTATGTGATCCCTTCATTTTGAATAGCATGAGCTTTGCATATGGTAGAAGGTCATATAAGTTCAGCAAAAAGGTTTTGAAACAGGCACATGTGCATATTATTGAACTGCATAATTAAACTGAATAGAGGCAATTTTTCATGTAACAGATTGTGGTGGTGGTTGGAAACTCCTTGAGTGGGCAAGACATATCAATAGAGCTTGTGGAAGTAGCAAAGGAAGTCCACATGAGTTCCAGATCTCTGAACATCTCTGAGGGTTTATCTAAAGTCATATCCAAACATGCAAACTTCCATCTTCATCCACAGGTACTGCTACTTCAAGTTCTAACCAAGTACAACAAAACATACGCAGGTCCATTTTGAATAAAGTATAAATGAAGAAAGTAAAAAAGATAAACTGAAATCAGCTTGTTTAGTAAGTTAAGTCTATCATAAACTTGATTTTAAACTTGTACGAACTAAATTTATATTATTTAATTTTTCTTATTTGTTCTTAATGAAGGGTCTTAGTACACTGATAACTTCTTTATCTTCCTAACACGTGGTACCTTTTGTTCAGATAGAGACCCTTCAAGAGGATGGACGGGTCACCTTCGTGGATGGTTCTTCCATTCTTGCAGACTCTATTTTGTACTGCACAGGGTAAAGTCCAAGAACCAAATAATAAAGTTTTGAAGAAAATTGATTAAGCACCTATGCATAGTACACCTAATCAAAGACCAAAAACTAATCTTAATTAATTTCATTTCACTAAGTTAAGTTCCAAAAGGCAGCATGATTGAATAATTATGATCTTGGGGTTGGAGATTTTACCATGGCCCTATGTCCAAACATGTCTCCATATGTATCCTTTTAGATTTAATTAGTTGTGTTTTCTAATCATTGATGATGGTTTCAAATTAAGTTGGTTATGTGTAGGTACTCCTATGCATTTCCCTTTCTTGACACCAAAGGAATGGTGGTTGTAGATGATGACAGAGTGGGGCCATTGTATGAGCACACTTTTCCCCCATCACTTGCTCCATCCCTTTCTTTTATAGGCATACCTAGAAAGGTAAACTACTCCAAAATCAGTGGTTTGAATTTGTTTGAGGTCTCATGTTTTTCACACACCCAAATTCCTTTTGGTTGCAATGCAAATTTTCATTTTCCCATGTGTGCTTAACAATACACTAGTTGATTGAGGAGAGTGCATGTGTGTGCTTACAGATCATAGGATTCCCTTTCTTTGAGTCTCAAGCAATATGGATAGCTCAACTGCTTTCCGGGAAAAAAGTGTTGCCATCATGGGAGGAAATGATCAAATCCATCAAGGAGTTCTACCATTCAAGAGAAGCAGCAGGCATTCCCAAGCACTGTACTCATGAAATTGCTAACTTTGAGGTAAAGAAATTTAAAATTGTTCACTTTAGTTTAAAGTTTTTTTTTGCTATACATATACACATACATGTAAACCTCATTCTAATCCTTTAAATTATTACCATTGGTCACCTTTTTCTAGTAAGGTCATAGGGTTAATTAACATTAGACACAACTTGATGCACATTTCTACATAAGGTATAACAAAATAATAACTTTTGTTAATATATAAGTGTGAGTTTAGTTTTAAATTGAGTAGAAATTATAAAGTTGAATAATGTATAAAAAAGAAGAGTCACATGTCTAATGTTTTAAAATTTTGGATTAAAAATAACAGTGATTCGATTATATGGATCTGACACGTTTTCATTTTTGTTTGATCTCTCTGTCAAGGTTCTGATTTAAACTCAATTCTTCTTATTTAGCATTGGATCTTGGGAATGTAATTGTTGGAGACAGATCTTATAGGATTGTGACCATTGATTTGAGTAAGTTTTTGTTGCATGACAGTACTGTGACAAATATGGGGACAATGTGGGGTTCCCACATGCAGAAGAATGGAGGAAACAACTATGCATATCAGCCATAATTAATTCTGATGTGAACTTGGAGACTTATAGAGATTTGTGGGATGATCATGAGCTACTCCAGGAGGCCCTTCAAAGTCCTCACTTCACTCAATTTGGACTTGCAGATTCTCCCCTGTAAAGCCAAAAAATTAAAATATAAAAATATCAATCAAAGAAAATTTTGCATGATTAGCCATTAAATAATTTGTTTGTGTATTTTCTGTTTTTGAAACATTGGAAAAGACAAAGGAGATTGAATGAGAAGAGTATTGAGTTTGATACAGAGAGAAGAAGAATGATTGTGAAGCTGAAATTTTGTTTGTATCCTTTGTTGCAATTTATTTGTTTTGTAATAAGGTTAAGGGTACTCTACATGACAGAGTTGGCTTAGTAGAGAATTTCTTGAACAATTAGAACACAGAAGCACATGTATAAACTTATTAAGATATTCCTGTATGTGATTCTACAAGAATCTTATATCATGTTTGTAAGATTAAAATTGTTCCTACCATCGTATGATAAATTAATTTTATTTTTAATCGATATAGAATATATAAAAAATAGTAACAAAAATGAAAAAAAAATGTTATTTTTAATTGAAATTAAATTTTCGTTTCCATAATACTTAAATAAGTTTTATACCTTCAATACGGTGGAATTTTGATTAAATATGTCCAATAATACATTTCTTTAAATTTAATAACTAATCATTTAAAAAATTTAGTTTAACTAAACCTTCTTTACTTCAAATGTTTATTTTAACTAAGCCTGTCCATTAAGTTTAAGTTAAGAATTTTAGTTTCAGAATATGATTTTTATTTTTAATTCCATTATTTAGGTATGCGTAGGTTGAAATACGCATCTCACAACTTTATTTAAGCTTTTCATAATTGAAAATTTGAAATGATAAAGATTTGTTTTAACATTAAATGTTGGTATACGTTAGGAAATTAAACTTATGATTCTAATTAAGGAATATAAGTATATTTAACTTATTTGTTATTATATATATATATATATATAATGCATAGAATAAATATTTGTAACAATATCAAAGTAAAAGTTAACTATAAAGCTAAAAATAATTACAAAAGATTGTTGATAATAAAAAATAATAACAGTGTATGATAAGTTAACAGTCTCAAATTGTAAAATTTCTTTGTTAACATGAGAATTGTAACATGCTTTTAATATCAAACACCTTACAAATTCTCATCCATACCCATAAATAAATAAATAAATATATATATATATATATATATATA
>Ga0209489_104124_pt1 | contig 27181 bp, 11 predicted proteins | sample SiratrowhiteBW_FD_187527 | JGI IMG/M metagenome (GOLD analysis project Ga0209489, IMG submission 187527) | Root nodule microbial communities of legume samples collected from California, USA - Siratro white BW (SPAdes) (version 2) | ecosystem: Host-associated > Plants > Roots > Nodule | place... | reverse complement strand
AGTGAAGAGTTGCTGATTGACATTGTGAGGGAAGCCTTGCATTTATCAGGTGGTGAAGTTAAGCACCATCCAAACAAGCAGTCCAATTTGAGCGAATTGATTGACAGAAAGACAACATTGTTGCATGCTGTTGCTGAACAAGAAGAACGAATTCAAAATCTAGAGAGTCAGGTTCTCGAGCTAACTAATTTGTTAAACTAGAAACAAAAATTGGTACAAAGTGACCACAATACTGAAGATACCAATGTGGATCCTGCCTCTGTTCATTACCCTGTTACTCTTCAATCATCGGATGCATCCAAAGGAAATATGACTGTTGGTATTGATATGGGTCAACAACTTCGACAAAGTAGCATGTACCGTTGGCTGAAGATGAAACCAAGGAAGCGCGCATGTAATGCCATTACAAGAAGTCCTTTTGTAATCTAAACAATTTCTTGGTTAATGTATTACGACAAATTTATTGTATTCTTATGTTCTACTTTTGTAAGCTAAGGTTTGACCACAACGAACAAGTAATTGATTAATGTTTGATGACAAATTTCTGGTATTGTTATATTAAGTAATATAATTTTTTTTAATTACGAAAGAAGAACGACTTAATTACACACAATCAATTGGGAAGATGTCGTTGGTCGCATTGGTTAAGACAGCAAAGCACTTAATTGTAAAAAAAGAACCACTTAAATTATACACAGCGAATCAATTGGGAACATGTCGTTAGTCGCGTTGGTTAACACAACAAACCACTTATTTGTACGCAGAGAACCACTTATTTCAACACCGAGAACCAATTGTGTGAACATGTCCTTGGTCGCGTTGGTTAACACAACATACCACTTATTTGTATGCAGAGAACCACTTATTTCAACACCGAAAATCAATTGGGAACATGTCGTTGGTTTCGTTGGTTAACACAACAAACCACTTATTTGTACGCAGAGAACCACTTATTTCAATATCGAGAACCAATTGTGTGAACATGTCCTTGGTCGCGTTGGTTAACACAACAAACCACTTATTTGTATGCAGAGAACCACTTATTTCAACACCGAGAACCAATTGTGTGAACATGTCATTGGTCGCGTTGGTTAACACAACAAACCACTTATTTGTATGCAGAGAACCACTTATTTCAACACCGAGAACCAATTGTGTGAACATGTCCTTGGTCGCATTGGTTAACACAGCAAACCACTTATTTGTATGCAGAGAACCACTTATTTCAACACAAGAGCAATTGTGAACATGTCCTTGGTCGCGTTGGTTAACACAACAAACCAGTTATTTGTACGCAGAGAACCACTTATTTCAACCCAGCACGGTAGGAAACACCACAATGACGGTGGTCTTGCGGCCGGAAAAACGAAGGCGGATCTATGGGCAGAAGGAACGAGAATCTTGTTGTTTCGTCTGTTCTCTCTCCTTCAGAGGATGCGGGGTTAATGAGTGCAATGAGAGAATGAGATCTGTTTTTGCCTCTCAAATTGTCCTGCATTTTCAGATGGGAAATGACAAAAGCAACCCTTTGCAAAAAGACAAACATGAACTAGGTAATTAGAAAACCATATGTATTTCTCTTTTTTTGCCACGCAGGACGACACTGCCACGTCAGAGTGTCAAATGGAGGTAAAAATGGAGGTGAGAGAAAAAGGAGTGTTAAATTATCATTTTCCAAAAAACAAAGTGGTAGGACTGAAGCACTGTGCTGTTGCTAATTATTTCCACACACGTAACAATCGATAAAACTTGTCTGATAAACCCTCTTGCTCAGTCAAATGGGTGAGGAAGACTTGTCTTCATGACTTTAGCAAAGAGGAGCCGTGGATCATGAATATGTGTTATAAATGAAGACTACAACCTGTTAGTGAAAGAAAAATTTACTTACAATGACAGTGCTTCTCTTTCTCTTTGGGCTCCATGCAATATTCACAACATCTGAAGCCAGCTTCGGACCAAATTTCGAAGCCAGCAAGTACTGTATTACAAGTATGAACTACACAGCCAATAGCACCTTCAACACCAACCTCCACACCCTCTTATCCACTCTCACCTCCCACACAGAAATCAACTACGGTTTCTACAATTTCTCACAAGGCCACGACTCAGACAAAGTCTACGCCATAGGGTTGTGCACAGGAGATCTTAAACCAGACGACTGTCGCAGCTGCCTCAACTCCTCTCAAGCCATTCTCACACAGCTTTGTCCAAACCAGAAAGAGGCAATTAAATGGGAAGAAAAGTGCATGGTGCGCTATTCCAACCGCTCAATAGTTCACACCATGGAGTCTTCTCCACCATATCACATGCACAACAACAACAATGCAACGGATTTGGAGGAGTTCAACAAAGTCTTAGGTGGGTTACTCAGAAATCTTAGAGACAAAGCTGCAGGTGGTGACTCTCGTCGTAAGTACGCCACCGACACTGCAATCGTTGCAAGGTTTCAAACCATATACGGTCTTATGCAGTGTACACCTGACTTGTCAACCCAAGATTGCAGTGACTGCTTGGATTGGAGCATCTCAAGTATCCGAAGGGTTTCTAAAGACAGGGTTGGTGCCGTAGTTCTTCGACCCAGTTGCAATGTTCGGTATGAAATTTACCCCTTCTACGACCCTACCACCATATTAGACCCTGCACCACCACCTGCATCACTTTCGCTTCTGCAAGGTAAATTTTCACTGTTATACTTACTATAGTTACTGCTATAACTTTGCAGATATACTCGTTAGACTTTTCTTTTATTCACTCATCCGGAGGACATGTGTTTTCACAAAATAGAAAAAAAAAGATTTTATATAAACTAAAATTATATTATATGCTTGTTACAGACAAGAATTTTAAAAAAGTAATATTGTATCAAATTACAAGAATAAGTTTTTTTTTTCCTTTCTTTCAGATCTCCATAATTTTTTATTTGTTTTAAATTTAACAATACATTTTTTATAGGAGTAGATGATGTATTATTTTTTAAACAATTAAAGAGGTTGATTACAGTGCAGAGTTTTTTTTTTTTTTTTAATAATTAAGAAGATAGTGTGAAATTTAAAAAGAAATCTGAAGATAATTTGCTTTGTAGTATTTTAGTTTGTTTGATGGATGCGATAAATATTTATTTTATATAAAATTAAAATTTATAGAAAATATATTTATCTTTATAAATAATTTCTAAATAAAATATATTTTTAATAATTTATAAATAAATATTTATTATCAAATACTATATATGGCTATAAGTCACATGAATTATCATGCTTTGAAACTTGTAATTCAAGTAATATAAAGTTCTGTTGGTCTGAGGTATTGGTTTGATTATATATTATGCTACCCATGAGAATTAGTACTGCTGCTTGGTGTTCTTTACTGCTATAATGCAATTGTCATATTCAAACTAATGTCTCACATAGCATTGATTTTATTCACTACTTTAACACTGCAAAATAATTTGTTTATTTATTTCAATTTGATCACTAGTTTTGAATTTAAATATTTTTTCCCTATTATTTCCTGTGGAAAATATATGTTAGCAAAATATTATACACACAAGATATATAATAGCAAAATATTACACAGAAAATGTAACAATTATAACAAATCGATATTATGGTATATGTGAAAAAATTTTCCTTTTTCAGTAAAAATACTAATATTTTAAGTTGTTTTTTTTTTTGTCATAAACTGGTTTTGACATATTTAATTTTGATAATTATTTTAATTGTCAGAAACTTCATTTGTTTGAGAGTTGTTGGAGAAAGAAAGAGGGAGAGGCTTTGTAGAGGTTTATAGGTCTCATGATTGAACCATTGAAGGCCGAACTTGCTCAATTCCATGAGTAAGATGTTTTGATGTTTGATGGTTATGACTTGTGCCCAACAATATTTTAATAATGTGTAGCTGATAGAATATTTTTAAGGTGTTTGATTGGAAGTAATTTTCAATAATAAATGTATTGGAAGCCAAACCAACTCCTCATGACTTATTTGTCAGGATTCACAACTATGGTTCTTTTTATTTAAAGGGATGTTTTTTTGTTATACCAACTGTTGGATTTTCTGGAGAGGTGCTTAAAAGACATTAGGAAACTGAAAGTAACAATCAGTAAAAGTATTTTAGCAATGATAATAACTCTTCTACAAATGAACATCAAAGGAGTGAATAATATATCATATGTCAAAAGAAACTTATATTGTAGACAAATTTTGTAAGGGAGTACGTGCTTAATAAGAAGACAAACATCTTTTGCATTTAAGATCCAAACCCTTAAATTTTCTTAAATTACACTTACATTATTCTTTTTAAAGTTAATCTGTAATATAAAATAGGTGACAATGTATTATTTTAAAACAAATGGATAGATTTGTATGAATTTTTAAAGAAACATAATTAAGAATATGTAAAAGGTGTGGAAGATCCTCTTGATTGAGAGGTATATAATCACAAATGAATAGATCACGTTCTAATGCGTGAACTATTGAGTTGGAACCAAAGACGAACGCATCTGATCTTTTAATTAAATAGTCACATACTAAAACACTGTCACGTCAAATGTTTTATTAGTTTAACAGTATAATGATTTAAGTCTAAATAAAATCATCTAGTCACATCAATATTACAGTATATTTAAACATTATGAATAAAATCTTCAACATAAGAAAAAAAAGTATTTTTACTCAGACCTCGTATATTCTTTTTGACATCATAGACTCTTTTACATAAACTTCTCCTGCCTGTGGAATAGAAAAATAAGAAATAAAAATAAAAGAACGATTAGTGATTATTCAAAAATAAGATACCTGACACTAGTGGAGTCCACTAAAGACTCGTATATTAATTTAATTTAAGGAAACCTCACATGTCTAGCTATAAATAAAGTTAAAATATGGATTTAAAAGATGGATGAATAAAGTCAAAGTAGTTTTGTAACCTAAAATAAAGGATGGGGTTGTAATTTAGTCTATTTTATCTCGTCAATAATTTAATAGTCTAAGTTGAATGTAGTTTTTTCAAAAAAAAAGAAAAATTGAAGATTTGAATATTGAAAATGTTATGGAAAAAGCTATATGAAATTTTAGTTTTTAACTATGACTTGGACTTTTCTTTAAAAGTATTCAACAAGTTGTAAAATGGAGACAATTCAATAATTGGAAAATGATCACTTTACTAAACCTAGTTAAAAATAATATTTATTTAGTCTCAAATAACGGATGCTTTCAAAATAGGAAAAAAATAGAACGTGACAATTAAATTGTGGAAAATACATTTTAAAGATAAAATATAATTAAATAAAATAAATAATTGAGATCTAAATTAGTTTTATTTTATCACATATATGCTTAATTTTGTAAGTGCACCTTATATTCCAACATGCAATCTCAATGAATCACATTCAAAGTTTAGTGTTATTATCATTGTTAACTGGCATTTTGATTTATTTTTTATCTTCCCTAATGGAAAAATAAATAAAATTAATGCACATGAACATTTAAGTTTTAGTGCGGATGGCCGGACTTTTTTGAAAAAGAAAAAAAGCATAATGACCTTTTAGCATAAAAGGTTATTGAGTGAGCAATTAAAGTAAAACTTATTTCGTTATTACGATAAATAGAAAACATGAGAATCAGAATACTATTATCAAAGGAAGAAGATCTCAAAACAAAGCAAAAACTTAAAATTGTAAAAAGAGAATTAATGAGATTATCTATGAGGTGAGGTTTAGTTTTTTTTTCATCTTAAAAAAATAAAAGAACAGAATGAGATTGTATTATGGGATTAGAAAAAGAGGAGAAAGTTCATACCAATAGAGAAGATAAATAACAGAGACTCTCACCACAAATGATAATGATAGATAGAAAAATTAAAAGTGTCAGATATACTAAAAAACCACATACATTAAACTACACATAAAGATTGACAATTCAAACTTTTTCTAAAACATATTTTATTTTTTATATTTCTTTTTTAACTATGTTTTAATTAAATAATATTATGCTTGTTGAATCATGCTCACGTGACCAATATGTGAAGTTTTCAAATAATTAAATATCAAACTATGATAACCCTGTTAAGTAATTCTTTTTGCTTTTAAAATCTAATTTTGAAGATAATACGAGATTCTAATATGGACCTATTAAGTAACTCCATAGATAATTTCAATCATATGTATTTTACTTGTGCTTCCATAGATAGATAATCTCAAACATATATTTTCTTTCTTTGTACTGTGCTTCTTTAATATTAGTTCTTTATAGAGAAAATAATATTAAATGAGTGGAAACTAAAGGCAAAAAACAAAGTGGTAGGACTGAAGCATTTTCCTGTTGCTAACTTCTTCCACACACCTAACAATCGATAAAACTTGTCTAATAAAGCCTCTTGGTCAATCAAATGGGTAACGAAGACTCGTCTTCATGACTTTAGCAAAGAGGAGCCGTGGTACATGAATATGTGTTATAAGGCGAAAGTAACAATAATTCTTTTCCAATTTATTAAATAGATGTAATTTTTAAAAAAAAAATAATAACTCGTGATAAGAGGACAGGACTTTTGACAAAGAAAAAATAAATAAAAGTGAAGTTATGCCACCGTTTTCTCATAAATTTTTTGCAGCTGTTTGATAAAAAATGGAAAAAAAATGGTGCTTTTGCCTATAAATGAAGACCTTGGCAGTGGTAGAAGGTGTTAGTGAGAGAAAAATTTAGTTAGAATGGCAGTGCTTCTCTTTCTCTTTGGGCTCCATGCAATAATCACAACATGTGAAGCCAGCTTCGCACCAACTTTCGAAGCCAGCGTGTTCTGTAATACAAGTATGAACTACACAGCCAATAGCAGCTTCGACACCAACCTCCACACCCTCTTATCCACTCTCACCTCCCACACAGAAATCAACTACGGTTTCTACAATTTCTCACAAGGCCACGACTCAGACAAAGTCTACGCCATAGGGTTGTGCACAGGAGATCTTAAACCAGACGACTGTCGCAGCTGCCTCAACTCTTCCCAAGCCATTCTCACACAGCTTTGTCCAAACCAGAAAGAGGCAATTAAGTGGGAAGAAAAGTGCATGGTGCGCTATTCCAACCGCTCAATATTTCGCACCATGGAGACTTCTCCTTACTGGCCCATGCACAACAACAACAATGCAACAACGGATGTGGAGGAGTTCAACAAAGTCTTAGGTGGGTTACTCAGAAATCTAAGAGACAAAGCTGCAGGAGGTGACTCTTGTCGTAAGTATGCCACGGACACTGCAATCGTTGCAAGTTTTCAAACCATATACGGTCTTATGCAGTGTACGCCTGACTTGTCAAAGCAAGATTGCGCTGACTGCTTGGATTGGACCATCTCAGATATCCGAAGGTTTTCTGAAGACAGGGTTGGTGCCCTAGTTCTTCGACCCAGTTGTAATGTTCGGTATGAAATTTACCCCTTCTACGACGCTACCGCCATATTAGACCCTGCACCACCACCTGCATCACTTTCGCTTCACCAAGGTAAATTTCACTGTTATACTTACTGTAGTTACTGGTTTACCTTTGGAGATATACTTGTTAGACTTTTCTTTTATTCACTCATCTGGACATGTGTTTTCACAAAATATAAAAAATAAAGATTTATAAACTAAAATTATATTATATGGTTGTTAAAGATAAGAATTTTAAAAAACAATTGTATCAAAAGTATAAGGATAAGTTTTTTCTTTCTTTCTTTCGGATCCCCATAATTTTTTATTTGTTTTAAATTTAACAATAATTTTTTATAGGAGTAGATTATGTATGATTTTTTGACTATTCTCTGTATGTTCCTCAGTATGAGTTATTAGAATTATTGTTATTTATTATGTTTTATATTTCAAAATTCTCATCGAGTAGAAGATTTTTGGTTTTTGCAGAAGATCACGGCAACTCTTTGCGAACTGCAATCATCATAGTTGTGCCAACTGTTTTCGTTGTTCTTGTTCTGCTGATTGTTATTACCAGATATTTAAGAAGGAAAGCAAGAAAAAGTCTTCTAACTGGTATGTGTCTACTAAGTATTAGTTATTTGATACTTTCTATTTTCAACTAAGCCTATATGTCAAAATGAGTTTCCAAGAGATGGACACAAAAGTCTTGGTAAATGGACATATAATCCATCCTAATTTAGAGTATTCAAGCATATCATAGGAGATAATGCATACAACAATAAGTGAATGCAAAATGGAAAATTTTACAATAATGTTCTAAGCATGGGATCTGAGTCACCACATGTGAAAGAAAAAGAGAAGAAAAAGGAAGCAAAATTTTCATAAATTAGATCTCCTGATGTTCTTTAACTGTGCTAACTATAATATTGTGCTTGTATCACCTCTGAAGAGGAAGATGGAGACGATGATGAAATTGAAAGGGTTGAATCATTGCAATTCAACTTAAACACAATACAAGTTGCAACAAGTAACTTTTCTGATTCTAATAAATTAGGAGAAGGTGGATTTGGAACTGTTTACCAGGTAAGAAAACATTGTTTTTGTAATGATATACCTCACCTCTTCATCAAAACATGGTATATTTACCAATAAACTGAACTTCAAATGAATTACCTTATACTGATATATATATTTTTAGGGAAAGCTCCCTAATGGACAAGTGATTGCTGTCAAAAGGTTGTCAAGGAATTCTGGTCAAGGAGACTTGGAATTTAAGAATGAAGTCCTTTTGCTGGCTAAGCTTCAACACAGAAATTTAGTCAGACTTCGTGGTTTTAGTTTGCAAGGGAGAGAAAAGCTACTTGTTTATGAATTTGTGCCTAATAAAAGTCTTGATTACTTCATATTTAGTAGGTTTAAAGCACAATTAGCCTTTTTTTTTTTCCATTTTCCTCTTTTACTTTATTTCTGTTTCATGAAAAAGTCCACCAACTATACTAACTGTTCTGAAACTTATTGCTTTGACACATAGATCCAACAATGAAAGCACAATTGGATTGGGATACCCGTTACAAAATAATTAAAGGCATTGCTCGAGGTCTTCTTTATCTTCACCAAGACTCAAGATTACGCATTATACATCGTGATCTTAAAGCAAGTAATATTCTCTTAGACGAAGAAATGATTCCTAAAATATCAGATTTTGGTATGGCAAGATTAATTGCTATAGATCAGACACAAGAAAATACCAGCAGAGTTGTTGGCACCTTGTAAGTTCTGTATTAGAGTTTACTAATCATTATATAAGATTAATAATCAACTGATTATTTTACATTTAAGCTTGTGATAATTTATTAAGCTCGTCCATATTATTATGCAGTGGATACATGGCACCTGAGTACATAACGCAAGGACAGTTTTCAGCGAAATCAGATGTTTTCAGTTTTGGTGTACTAGTTCTTGAGATTGTAAGTGGCCAAAAGAACCATGGTGTTCGTCATGAGAACGGGGAAGGTCTATTAAGCTTTGTGAGTGTTACTTTTCTGAATACTACAAAACCAATACTATAGTATGTGGTTAATTATTTGTTTTGAGGAAATTGTTGCAGGCATGGAGAAACTGGAGAGAGGGGACAGTTACAAATATTATGGATCCAACATTGGAGAATGGTTCACAAAATGAAATGATAAGATGCATTGACATTGGTTTACTGTGTGTTGAAGAAGATTTAAACAACAGACCAACCATGGCTAACGTTGCACTCATGCTTAATAGTTCTTCTATCACAATCCCACTGCCTAAAAGACCTGCATTTTTCATAGATACTGCAACTGGAACCCTTCCAAACATGTCATGGGAAGATTCATGGGCAACAAAATCGACTCAATCCACTGGTAGATCAGCTCAGAATTCAGTGAATGAGGCTTCAATTACTGAATTACACCCTCGTTAGATTCTGGTCAGTGCTACATTTATTATCAAATACCATGGCTATGAGTCACATCAATTATCATGCTTTGAAACTTGTAATTTCAAGTAATGTATGAATATATAAGATAAAGTTCTGTTGGTCTGAAGTGCATGGTTTGATTATATGTTATGCTACCCATGAGAAGTAGTACTGCTGCTTGGTGTTCTTTACTGCTATAATGCAATTGTCATATTCAAACTAATGTCTCACATAGCATTAATTTTATTCACTACTTTAACACTGCAAAATAATTTGTTTATTTATTTCAATTTGATCACTAGTTTTGAATTTAAATATTTTTGCCCTATTATTTCTCTGTGGAAAATATATGTTAGCAAAATATTATACACTCAAGATATATAATAGCAAAATATTACACAGAAAATGTAACAATTACAACAAATCGATATTATGGTATATGTGAAAAATTTTCCTTTTTCAGCAAAAATACTAATATTTAAAGTTGTTTTTTTGTCATAAACTGGTTTTGACATATTTAATTTTGATAATTATTTTAATTGTCAGAAACTTCATTTGTTTGAGAGTTGTTGGAGAAAGAAAGAGGGAGGGGCTCTGTAGAGGTTTAAGGGTCTCAAGATTGAACAATTGAAGGCTGAACTTGCACAATTGGATGAGTAAGACTTTTTGATGTTTGATGGTTGTGATTGTGACCAACAATATTTTAAGAATGTGTAGCTGATAGAATATTTTTAAGGTGTTTGATTGGCTGTAGTTTTCAATAATAAATGTATTGGAAGCCAAACCAACTTTTCATGACTTATTTGCAAGGATTCACTACTACTGTTCTTTTAATTTAAAGGATGTTTGTTTTGTTATACCAACTATTGGATTTTCTGGAGCGGTGCTTAAAAGACATTAGGAAACTGAAAGTAACAATCAGTAAAAGTATTTTAGCAATGATAATAACTCTTACTATTCTTTGCTTTCTTCTCATAATCTGTTGGATTCTTGTGGTTCTGCTTATTTTAGCTATAGGATGAAAATTTGGATAATATGCTTCCTGGTTATAACACATCAGCTTTTGATATTTAATACTATCTTAATGTAGTTTGTTTACATTTCAAGAAAGCGACACATTTTACAAGCCTCAAGTCTTCACTTCACACTTCCACATGTAGTTGCTTAGTTTGTTTCCTAATAACTCCTGCAATTTGATGATTATCATACGACCGTTCAAAAATTATAAACTGTTTAGATCAAAATCTCTGCATCAAACCTGCTGTAATTATTTAATTCTAACTAACATGATTTAATTCATATTAACATATATATTCAAAGGGATAAAATTTAATTTTGGGCTAGATGGATGAAAGATTAATAATGGACTCGTATTCCAATTTATTTGCATTGCAAAAGAATTTAGAATGACATTTTAAATAAGTTTATTCTTTTATATACAACTACTTACAATTATAACTAGATAAATATAAAAAATGAATTAATCATGGATATATATAACATTAAAGACAATTGAATATTTGGATGAATTACATAAGTTTCTAAACTTTGCATTTGAGAATATGGATGTGAGAACAGTGCAATAAGGTATCCATAATCTAGATGTCTTTATAAGAAATGAGAAATTAGAAATGTTATGTTTGATCACTTGATTTGCAAGTAATTTCAAAAAACTAATTCTAGATTTGGTTCGGAGAAACATATTATATAATGAAATCAAAAGATAAATAAATAGCAAGATGTATCATATGAAATGAAAATGTAATGATAAATATGGTAAATAATTTATTTGGAATGAATAAATACCATGGCATTGATTCTCACATATATGAAGGACTTTCCAAGTTTGTAAACACCATATGAAATGAAGAATATATTGAGTTGTTATAACAAGAGTTATATAAAAGGTGTCAAAAGTACTCAAATAACCAAATGGCCAACACTGATGTTATGTAAATTTACAAATATAAAGAAATTGATAATTTATTTCACAAAAGTTCCTCCTATATATTTGTTGGGACATGCATTGATTTGATATAAATAGGGTATCCCAGAAAAATAAGATAAAAAGTTAGTGAATTATGCATGGATAGCATGGAGTAGACAAAAGTATATTCTTCGGAAACTACTCTACCATCACATGTGTTTATCATCATATCATCAGAGAAAAAGTTTGATAACCAATAAAGAAAAAGAAAAAGTTTCGACGGCTATCTAGATACCTAGGTACCTAAATAATCATGACCATGGCAACTATATTCCCATATAATCCAATTTCAATTTTCTGCTAGTTTTTAATCAGATTTTGATATTTTAAAATATATTAAAATTAGTATATTATGGAGATATAATTGAGAAATTGAAGAAAAATCTAACAAAGAATTTTTAATCGAATATAATCGTCTTTCCATGTCAAAAACTCAAACGATAATCCCCAAAAAAAGAAAAGGTAGTGATTATATTTAGCTGATTGAGATATATACGATAGCAGCAAAAGTACGTACGTACGTGCCTTCGCAAATTGTTGGTTTTCTTTTGGTGATTAAAATATAGATGCACAACACTAAATTTTCGTGATTTGGTTGTCAAATTAGTCTCTCTTTTTTCCATTCGTTTTTACTTTTCAAGTTACGTATTGTATCTAACCCTCACTTCATCAACCTTCTTATGAATACGCAATTCCAAGATCATAGCCCAATACAAAATATGGCCCAAAACCTTCAACCATATATAAAATAATAAAAAATACTTTGTACGGACTAGAATCAAAGTTCAATAACTTTGTTAAGCTTAGAGTACTTAGTTAAGTTCCTTCCATTATTATAATTTGGCATTAGAATATTAAGGTTTAATTTAAAAAAAATATTCACAAAATGTTTCATAATAATATATTATTAATGTCTCTCTCATTATGTAATATATATGAACATAGTATCAAAATCATTCACTATTCATGGTTTTGTCTTTCTTTCACTGTTGTTAATATAAAAATAAAATAAAACTTGTCCATTTTACGCATTTAGTGTATTTTCTTTTTTCTTTCCTTACAATATACCTATAAACCTAACAATTTTTCTTTCTAAAAACAACACATTCTTAATGATGATCAAGATTAATAATATCATCTCATATATCAAAACAAATATACAATATATATTCATTAATGTTTATCAATATAAATTATCCCATTCAGTCAAATTCATATATACATATATATGTTCAATTGTATATATTACTCATCCCAATTAAAACATAAAATTGCAACTAAATGTATCTCTTAAGTAAAATAACCTTCCAATTAAAACATAGAATTACAACTAAATGTATCGCTTAAGTAAAATAACCTTTAAACAATATTTCTTCATTAAGTAGAGATATATTCTTTAATTGAGTTGTACAAATAATAATTAAGTGATAGATCATATTTATTGAGCTAACTTACTTTACTTAAGTAATACCAACTTTAGAAGAGAGATTGATGCATGCACTTTCTCGTTTGAGCTTTATAAAAAAATAACTTTAACACTTAAAATTATTTTAACTTAAAGAGAATTCTCTAAAACTTCTGGACAAACACCATCTCCACTTATTCAAATCAATAGGAAATTTTTATCATTTAGTCAATTTAGACAAATAAAATATAAAACTCTCACATACTTACAAAATGAAAAAAAAATATATATATAGAATCAAAAATGAAAAAAAAAAATATAGAATCAAGTATATAGTAACAAGAAATTTATCTAGATCAAAATTTTGACCAATATGTATTAATCTACTTCTTAGAATCTATCCTAATATGAAAACTAACTGTAAAAAGAATTAACAATCAATGACTCTTAGAATCTTAAAAATAATGTAAAACTTATATTAAGTTTAAAGAGATAAAATTTTAAACAATTTAAGAATGAATTATTTAAAATCTATTTATAAATATTTATTTTAAAAATATATATTTGCGTTCGATTTAATTTAAAAATATATAATATTGCATAGAATAATAATGCCACAAGGATTCATAGACTACTTGGTTAAATGAACGGAAGATATTTTTTCCTTCCACAAAGTAAAATGTCTTTGGTTTCATTTTAGAGTGGATAAGATAGTTTTATTTTTAAAGAAAGCATAATGTTAAGTGGCTGGTTGCCATTTTTTTTGTATTTTTCTAATGAAGAGCAAACTATCAGTGTGGAGATAGAACTATATGATTACTATACTAGCATTTAACGTAATAAAAATATATATATATATATATATATATATATATATATATATATATTGATATTAATATTAATATTCTATATTAACCAACATTTAATTGATCAATATATCATATTATTACTATACTCACGTTCTTGATATTGACATTTAGTCACAATATTTATATTAACATTTCAATTTTCGTTCTATAAAAGTTATACTAACGAAAAAACCTTAATAATTACACACTTTTCTTTGTTAATAAATTTTTGACAGTGTCTTTTTTTAAATCCAAAAGACGTTGGTTCTATGGATTTGTCTTGAAACTATGAATGAGTTAAGTTGCCTTGGTTTACATATTATTATAGGAAGGAAAGGTTTAAACTTATATCCACCAATACAAATAGAATGCAATAAGGACTAATAATTATAATAATGCAAGCATTATTGTATTATTAAAAATTCTCAAATGAGAAATTCTCTTTGTATATAAAAGAAGAGCTTTGTTTGACCCTAATTAATGTATGAAACAATTTTGACACTACACAGAAAGATTTTAACTTTAAGAAAAAAGAAAAATCTGAACAGGCATCATCTATGGGCTCATGCTCATTGATCAGAACAACCATGGCGGCACCCGGCGGCCACTCTGAATATACGGCCGCCGCCGCCGCAAATTTTGTAAAACACCCGAACTGTGATTTGGATGATCAACCGTGGGACCCACATTATAAAACTAACTACAACTCTCTCACGTGCTAAATTATACACGTGAAGGGTATCTGAGGTTCACGCTCGCCCCACTGCGGGTGGGGAAGTTGTCAGGAGGTAGAAGTACGTTATAAAATACTGTATGTACTGTAGACTATACTGTAATGTACGCCACAGAAAAAAGTGATAACGACACTACTATCGTTCTGGCACCGCCCACTGGGCCACTGGGCCCACCAGACGTGGCATTCTCAAATTTCTATTTGTTGCTCATTCATGCATAGTATTCTGATGCATTTTTCTCAATAAATAAATAATTCTATTGTACTTTTTTCATAATTACAAAATAATTCTTCTGCTTCTGTTACAGAATCATCATTAGATGGAAAAACACGTTGCATGAATTTATTCTAATTTTTTAAGGAAAAAAGCAAAATGATTGAATATATTAAACTATATTCAGATTTAAGTTTTTCTTTCTTTCTCTTGAGAATTTGTTCATTACATCTTGTGAGAGTCATCAAAGACAAAAATTATGAGAAGAAATAAATTTGCAAATAATTGGATAATATGAGCCATGGAATGAGTTGACAATTACTTATCACATTCCAATTTCAAAAGATACTCATCACATCGAACTTTGTTTGTTTTGTTTTGGTATGAAAACAACATTTGTATGTTTGTTTATTAATGAATCAACACCTGAATAAGATTCCACTCTTCGTAATTTGAACGCAAGGTTTCGTGTTCTAAATGTATCCAACTACTTCCTATTTTCATTGTTAATATATTTGGATAACACTGAGCACTTTCGGTTTTTGATGAAGCTACAAATCACAAATGTAATGGTGCCATCTATTGAAACTGTGTCAGATGATAATATTAAGAAAATTATTATGTTCAAGATACAGAAGCTTTGAAAACTTTTTCTTTTAAACTAAAACAAATTAAGCGGAGCTTGATTAGGATAAGCATGGCCATAATCTCCAATTGCATGTATCAACTAACAATCAACATTTGACTGTCACATTGGGTAATGTTCGTAAGTGTTCGGTTAACATGTCAACATTGTTTACTAACACAAATATTTTAGCATATTATAATTTTCTTGTTCATGGTTTTGGATCATGTACTACAACTCAAATATGGGAAAATAAGAATAAAGTTACAGCAAAAAAAGTAGGATATATCTACCTAATCACAACCTGATAAATTAAGGGCAAAATAAGATATATGGGCAATTTGATAATATATTCTGGCGAGACAATATCATTACTATAAGTAACGTGGTTATAAGAACATTACAAAGCAGCTGAATATATTTCTTTTGCTTTTTTTTTAAGGACATGAATGTATATTTTTTTAGAGGACATAATACTTATCCTAAATATCGATTAAATTAAGGAAATGGAATAATGTTGTAGGCCAAGCACAAATTCTTGCTAGCAATTAATTTTAAATAAACAAGACTAAATATGTTTCTAATCTCCCTTTAAATATAATTCTATAATCATTGTAAAAATATTTATTAACTTTAACTCTTATGACATTTCTAGCTAACATGTCTTTTACCCGCTTCTGTCTATACTTAGTTTAACGCTAGAAAAATAGAATATATTAATAAATATAATTAAGTTAACAAGAATATTTCAAATTAAAATAATTATAGTTTTTTAGGCACTTAATTTAATTAAGTAATATATTTATTATTTATTATAAATAAGATTATATTTATATATACATCTCTCTCTCTCTCTCTCTCTCTCTATATATATATATATATATATATATATATATATATATATTATTTTATTAAATAGTTTGCTTTTAATAATATATTTTTATTTAAGATAATTGTATTTTACTTAGAGTTTAATTTTTTTACATATATAATTTCATATTATTATTTTAAATTATTATAAATATTTTTAATATATCACAAACATAGATTTTATTTCTAAGGAAAAATAATAACAATATTTCTTTAGCTTTAATATTTATAATATATATATATATATATATATATATATATATATAAATTGTAGAAAATATAAAAAAATAAATTTTATTTCTTTTCTTTTGGTGTCTTTGAGCGATTTAAAACTAATACAAAATAATTTACTTAAATCTGCGTTAAGTTTCTATAAATATTGTCAGGTTTTAGTCTTCGCAAAACTTTTGTTACTTTTAAATTCTGTAAAGAATAAAAAAATGTAATATAAACAATCTATTTTTTGTATTTATATAAAACATGTCTATTTATGGTAAGTTAGAAAATATTTTACAATCATTTAAAATTATTATGTAAAAAATGAATTATAATTATTTTTAATAAAATCAAAATGTTAAAAAAATTAAATTGTTGATTGAAAATTTTAAATAATATATATAATCATATTATTTATATTAAATAATAAGTATATAATTAAATTAAATTATATACTAAAAAATGTAATATAGATTTGAAATAATATTTGTTATCTTAGTTATATTAATTAATAATTCTATTTTTAGTTTTAAACTAACCAAAATTAAGGATAAAAACTTAGAAATGATTATAGACAATGTTAGTTGTATGGACAAGATACTGAGGTGATCTAGGCAATAGGTATTAAAAACCTTAATACATTTTTATTATTAAATATTAGAAAACATTTAGACTACTGATAACATAAATAATCTATTAATAATATAATTAAGCTACTAATTAAATATTTAGATCAATATAAATACATAATCAAAGTTTATAAAAGTAAAGTACATTAACATAGTAAAAATAGTTAGTGATCTCAATATATAAATGACTCATTTATCAAGTATTTATTGCATATTTGAGTGTAGTAGACTCTTCACATCAGTACTTATCCACTAATCTAAAATTAAACAGAAAGACACTAATAACATCTCTTCCCTTTATAAGAACACTAAAATTTAAAATTAATATAAAAATAATACTCAGATAACTCGTATACAAACATGAACAAACAAAAAACAAAAGAAATATAAGGATGATTATGTATGTTCGGACTAAAGATATATTGAATACTGAATCGTAAGAAGATATTATACAATTTAAAAACCTTTTTAGATTTTCGAGAACCTTTTAAAGTTTTTAATCAAAATATTGTTAATCTTGACAGAGAGAATATATCATATAAAATAGATACAATTCGAATCATTTAAGTAAAATATTAAGTGATTATGATTCCTACTCCTTTTAGTATCATAAAATATGTCTTATAAAAATGTATAATAGTGATTAACAACTCAGATTATAATAATGAATAACTGTTCCTTCATATTGATATGGTCTAATAAGATTAGACTATTTTTTTTTTATCACTATTCTGTATAACGCTTCTAGAATTTTATGTTACCTTAAACATATGTCAATTTACAAACACGCGATCTCGTAAAAAGGAAACATTTATGGTATTAAAGGGTGAAATTATATAACAAGGTAAAAGAAAATTCCCTACAACAACATTTTGGGGTAAGTTTTAATAATTCGATTTGGTTACTTGGACGTAATAAATATCAATGTCTGTACATTTTCAGAAACGACAAGGGTGTAATAACTTGGACAAAATCTTGGATTTCCCTCTCAGAAAAGAAAAAAAAAAAAAACTTGAGAATTTCACCCTCTTTCTCTTCTTCACGTCTAGATTGTTCTTTGAGGTAATAGAAATGGAAATGGTTTTGCTCCTTTTAACATCAATTAATGGCATTGGAGACACTTGTCCTTGGAAGCCATTAATAGGCATATTGGGATCGACAATGGTTTCAGCCTTAATTTGCATCATCTGCCATAGGACTTCACGGGTACCAAACTCCCTGTCTTATTTTCTTGTTGCTATCTTCTTCCTTTAGGTTAAAAATATATATATACACACTTTACTCTTTTTTTTTTCAATTTAAAAAGCTAAGATAGGTAAAATCAAAGAAAAGAAAGTGGGTAATTTCAATAGAGTTAAGTGAACAAAAGAAGTAGGGTCCATTTTCCATAAAAAAAATTACAACATTCTTTAATGGAGGAAGTCACAAAAATAATACAATTAAATTATTCAGCAATATATATAACTCATATACGTACCTTCTTGGGGTGCCTTATGATATTTTTGGAATAATGACGCAATACCAGTTCTTATCTTATCCCTTACTTGGACATTTTTGACCTCATTCTGTATTTGTTGGTGGTGCCTTTTTGTTTGGGTAATTCAAAATTATAATAAAGTACTCAATTTGGGTATATTGTAAAAATTTTAAAAAATTAAGGAGAATATTGAATATTCTATTGTTAATAATTAAAATCATATTATATTAAATAGAAATATATTAATGATATAATACTTTTAATTGGACACCGTATACTCAAAAAACAATTAAGTTTGTATTTAAATTAATAAATAATATTTTAAAAATAAGTCATATAAATAAATAAAACTATTCTTATTTTATAAATTAGTATATATTTTCCTCTCAACTATCGATTCTTAAAAATATTTTATTTAACGAGATACAGAATCAAACTTTGTTGAAAGCAGTGATATTATTTTTAGAAATAAGTAATAATTAACTTAATTATAAATTTTACTAAAGATTCTATTTCTAAACCTCATAATTCATTGCACCAATCATCATCACCAGAGTTCCAAAAGATGAGAGACATTAGAGTGAATCATTATACATCTAAGTATTTTTACCTTGACAAAACAAAACTTTCTTCTATGTCGAAAGTAACAACGTATTTCTTTCAAATAAATGAGAAATTATCAGATAGTTCAACATTGTCACATGTCTATATTTTTTCATGCAAATGCACATTTGAAGCAATAAAAAAACGAGAAGCTCTGTGGTGGCCCTTCACGAAGCGGTCACTCGCTGAAGAGCATCGCGTTGCCTTATGCTGAGTCAGAGTGATATAAACTTTGCTTTGTTATCACAGTTTCATGCGTAGAGTGGAGGGGCTCACTCTGTTCTGTTCCTCCTACATTATTTTCTCTAAATATTATTACAACAACATTATTTTCTGTAAATAACACATTTCATACTACTACATAACATTAACATACTTCATCATTCACTTTGTTTTGGTTTGGTTTGGTTTTTTACTGACACTTACTCTCTCTCTAGCTTTTCTCCCTCTCTCCTATTCTGCAAACCTTGTTTCTTTCGGGTTTTCTGGTATTAAAATCTCTCCAACTCTTCACTCTGCATCGTTTTCAACATACCGTTAACGATTCCGTATTGCATTCTCTCTTCTCTTCTCCTTTCATCTCCTATTCTAGCTAACCCCTTTTCTTCTTCTCTTCTCTTCAAGCTTTTCACATTTCTTCTCTGCCTTTCATCTCCACACACATCCCTCCAAACCATAGAGGGATAAAAAAAACATGAAGGTATGATTCTCACTTTCTGCTTCTGCTTTCTCTTTATCCTTTCCTCTAAAGTATAGCTCGTAATTTTTAATTTATAATCATAATTCACTTCTGAACTTTGACTCAAACCACGGTTCACTTTTGATTCTCCTTGAAAACTTTATGCTTTTCTTTCTCTCTTTGTCTTTTTTGTTTGTGTTCCTTCCTTCTATATAAAGATCTGGGTTCTGTGTCTGAAATGGATGTTGTCATATTCTCCATCAGATTCATGGATATGTTAAGTTTTAACATATGGAGTATAGGTTGTTGATTTAATTGAACATATGGGGCATGCAAAAGGTGCCATAAAAGGTTTCAAGTTTGCCACTTTATTTACCGGGTTCAGATTTGATGCTAGGAATATGCTCTGCCATGATAAGGTTATTGTGCTTTGAATCTGGGCCGAGAGAATCAATCACTCTGATTCATTATTTATTTATTTTTTTTTGCAGAAGTTTGTACTCAAGTTAGATTTGCCCGATGACAAGGCTAAACAGAAGGCTCTGAAAACAGTTTCAACACTTTCAGGTATCAAATCATTGTTCACCCTTTTTTCCAAAAATACCATGTTATCTAAAACTTATGTTTGGGAATGCCCAAATCTGGGGAATGCTACAAAATTCTGAGATCTGGGTGAAGGAGAATGATGGTTAACCTGATGGTGTGACGCAACCTCCGAATCATTGTCACATGATATTTCAGCAGAGATCTATATCGTCATTTTAACCAAGTTTGGTTAATTCTGGTCCCGTGAAATATTTTACCACTATTTTTTAATCATATATTCTACCATCTTATTGCAGGGTTTTAAATTTTTTAATACTTATTATGACTATGATATTCAAACTTGGTAAGTGTGTACCGTACTTGATGTGATAATAGTATAAAAAAATACTCTGAAAGTGAATGAAAACAATGTTATTATTGTAATTATTATATTAGATGCAACCATATTAAATAAATATTTGGGCCATTTTGTTACAGAGTATGTCATGTCTTTGTTTAGAGATGAAGACATACCAAATCCATTGTATTAATTAAGATATATCTAGCTTCTCTTTTCTACAATTGACAGCAATCTAATATATTAGTTTGCATGTCATGAAATTGTTCTGTGGGATCGTGTTTTTTAAGGGATGTGGTTGGTTGCACTCTCTTTCTGGTGTCGCTTATCAGTGGTGCCTATAACTTTTTTCTTAACAATATTAGTGTCTGCTAAACAAAACAAATTTTGCGTCAGTTTAGATTAACTCAAGAATTGATTGTTGTGTTTAAAAATAACCAAAGGACACCCATTTTGTAAAAAAATAAAGATTCAAGGTCCAAAAGAGTTAAGAGGTTTTATGAGTATATGAAAGAGTATCTGATGAGAAAGAGTTCCGTTCTCTGAATAAATCTTTACACTTAAAAGAATTAGTCTTTAACTCTGAATTAGAGGATATAGTGAATTCAACAAAATATTGTTGGACAAGATAGTTTCTTGTTTGACGGGTTTGGTCTGGTTGATTGAATTGGACAGTTCAACATTTGAAGTATGATAATTTGTGCAGTAGCATTTAGATGAAGAAAGCAAAGGCATTGTATTGTTTTTCATTGGAGTTTCATTATTCTAAGGCAAAGAACTCCTAACAATCAAATTGTGCAACCGTGTAGGGATTGATGCTATCTCTATGGACATGAAGGAGAAGAAACTAACAGTGATAGGAACAGTTGATCCAGTTAATGTGGTGAGCAAACTTCGGAAGTACTGGCAGACAGACATAGTGTCAGTAGGTCCAGCAAAGGAGCCTGAGAAGAAAGAGGAGCCGAAGAAAGAAGAGGCAAAGAAGGAGGAAGAGAAGAAGGAGGAGGCAAAGAAGGAGGGGGAAGGCAAAAAGGAAGAGGAGAAAAAGGAAGAGCCAAAGAAAGAAGAGAAGAAGGAAGAGAAGAAAGAAGAAGAGAAGAAAGAAGAGGAGAAGAAGAAAGAGGCACCACCCCCACCCCCAGATCCAGTTCTAGAGTTGGTAAAGGCATATAGGGCTTATAATCCACACATGACCACATATTACTATGTCCAAAGCATGGAAGAGAATCCCAATGCTTGTGCCATTTGTTAAAACATCAAGCTGCTGAAGAAAGCATGAAGAAAGAAAGCCATATATATATAATATATATATCAAACTTTCTCTACTTGCAATGAAATCAAGCCAAGTGTTTCATGATATGAAGATAGAAACAAATGCTTGTATATATTTTGGTGGTGGTGGTGGTGTCTTGTTTAGTTGTTTTGGGAGATTAGCAATGTGTAGAGAGAGGAATAAAATTTTGGGGGATTTGTTTTGACAATGATCACAAATGTAATCATACCTAATGTTAGTTTCCTTTTGAGTTGCCTGCATTTATGAGGTAGTAGAATGAATGAGCAATTAGTAAGTTGTAGTGTGGTGGTGACGTAAACAGAAATTATGTGCAAAAAAGAGATTGAAAACGCCAAGCATATGCTTTCATAATGGTCAAAATGGTGGTAGAGGTCTCAATCTCTTTTCACATTCACCGCCACTTGATGTCATAAAGAAAAATGTTTCTTTCTTTTCTTTTATTCCGTGGTATGTCATGTCCTTTGTCAAGTGGGGTAGGGTGGCTGAAAAGCAAGGTGTACCCCATCACGTAGTTGAGATTTGAGGGTGGGACACCAATTTCTCCTCCCCTTTTCAGAGCCCTGCATCTGTGTTGCAAATACAACTTGTCCAAAAGTGAATAACACATGGCCACTCACACGATTCTATGGTCCCAACCCTTCATATCTACATTGAATCATTGAGCTTTCAAGGTCCCCATTTAACCATGATTCAAATGGTCGGTCCAATTTCTCATCATCACCATTCTTTTTATTGTATAGGCTTAAATAGTCTTTAAGTTTCATAATGAGGTCTCTCATACCATATATTAGTATGGATGAGTATAAAATGTTGAACCAAGTATCTAACTATTTGATTCATTCTCTTTTTCTAATACTCACTTGTAAAGGGTGAATTTTCAAAAGTTTGGATACTTTTCAAATCCTACAAAAAAAAAACCATCTTGCAATTTTTTTTATTATTTACTAAAAGAATATAAATATGTAGAAAATAATTGAAGACCTACTAATATGTTGTACCTCAGTATCTTTTCACACTATCTGTCTAGTTGGGAAGCAGGTAGCCTATGGTGTTTTCTGGCATAGAATCATGGTTTGATTGATTATTTGTGAAGCTGTGGTTCATGCCTATCTATTTGCTTGTTTTTTAATATATTGGTTAGTGGTGTGGTGTATAATTAAAGTAATCCTTAATCTCAATTCCTTTTTTGTTTTTTCTTCCTTCCTAAAGACAGAAAAACCTAAGCTAGCCCCATAACTTTTTTAGGTGGCATGTCATGTTTTGCTTTTGTATTCATCTTGAATCCACATGGAAACTGTTTGTACTTCTTGTACATTGCAAAGCGAAGGCGTGCATGTGATTAACTACTAGTAAACAATGCTATGCAGATTCCCACTTTGTATTTAGCATTTGAACTTTGTCCACAGCTTACACATGCATCTTGTCCCTCCAAAAATATTCTGCCTCCAACGCACCATTTGGAACTATTACTTTAAACCCATTTAATTTCACTTTCTATGGTTTTAAGGATGATACACAAAAATTCAATGCTCTAATAAATCTAATCACTAGGTTCAAAGCTTTGAGTTTGTAAATGAAAAGAAGAAAAAGAGAAGAAGATTTGGCTCTATACCAAAATGTTGATTCAAAAAAGAAGATACTAAAATGGCTATATCTTCCAATTTCAACAGCTTGAATGCTTTAGGCAGAATTCCAAACGTTAAGTACAACAATTAATCAATTCCACGTCATTATGATCTGTATGGAAAAGATTATATGATATGGTCGGTGAGTTGAGGATTAACATGGGTCAGCTTTGTCATTCTAATAATTAAAACACAAAGTCAACAGATTCAAAGATAAACAGATCCACAGATTAAAGCACCAAATGTTAGAAATGAGTAAATTCTTACATATGCATGATTCACCATTTGGTATGTTTAATGCATGAAAAGTAGGTTAGGTTAGGTTAGGTTGAATTCACTTTTATATATTGGTCACATGTTTACTAATTTGGTTTGTTGGATGAAGCTAAATATCAAGTCAATAGGTTTGATAGTTTTTAAATCTTCATTAACCATTTCCATTAATTGAACATGTTCTGTAATGAAAAAAAAAAATTCATGCAAGAGTTACTTCTTTTTTGTGAATGTTTGTCGCTCAAACAGAATCTTATGCTTTGGATTTAAATTATTTTTTAAAACAATTACATTATTGGAATATAAAGATCTTAATACCATCATATATATACTCCAAAATTAGAGAAACAAAATTTTCTGTGTGCTTGTTTGCATGCTTATTATGCATTTTTTTTTTTGTGATACGAATTAATCTCACTGCTATTTTTGTGTGGATTCCCATCTGAGAAGACATAAAAGCAAACTTTCCAATTATTTATATTTTGAAATTATATGTAGAACTTTCAAATGGACTACTTTTGCCCCATTTGTTATAGCCTTAATGGGTATGGGCAAAAAGTCCATAAAATGAAAAGGGCCACAAAATAATAAAAAAAAAAATGCAATAGTAATTGGAGTCAGCCTTCATCTGTGTGTTTCAGACTTTGATAATAGTAATCTTTTGAACAGAGAAATAAAAAACTATTAATTCACCAATTATTTTAGAAAATTTAACAAATGTGGAAAATATGTGTAATCTACAAAAGGCCAAACATCAAAAGTACAACATATTGTACCTCTCAGTTATATCACATCCCATAATGCATCTAAATGGCTACCATTCACTGATATCCATTCACTGATATTCAAGTATACATTTCAAGAACAGTACAAAAAGATTTTCAGAATATTTCAAAGTCACCCGAATATTTGTCAATGGAATTGCTTATAAGATTCTTATACACGTTTATCATTAGATTTAAATCTTGTTGAAGTTACAACAAATAGATATTCTATCTATAAAAAATTGTTCTTAAATATGTGAGGAATTATTTCGTGAGACTAATTAAAAGAGATGTGTAGGAGAATTGATAAATCTATTTCGCTTTATGAAAACTTGAATAGTCAGAATGAGTTTGTGAAATTTATAAAAGTTTACGTGTTTAAGATGAAATAGGTAGATTTGACTAAACTTTGTCGATGTTATTACTAGTGTGTTTGTTTTGTATTGAAGTGTAAACTTAGGTGGTGATGTTGACTTCCGTCAACGTTACCAATTTGGATAAGTTTTCCTTTAGGTATGTTTTGTTAGGCATATTTCCTAAAATAATTTTTCTCCTAACTCAACACACTCTTCGTCAAAACCTTTGCTTATTTGAAGATGAAAAAAAAAAAAAAAAAAAAAAAAACTTGTCTAAAGTGGAAAGGTATGAATGTTTCTATGTATTCATCTAAGTTGAAACACATTTTGATAGAATGCTGTTCCTCGAGTCTCGATCCCTATGACAACATCTTCGGGACTATAAGTTATACGAGTTTTAATTGAAAATTAATTAAAGAAATGCAAAACTATAATTTCACCCTTTTAAATTAGTTTTAATACTAAAAGAAAATATCTGGATAAAAAAATTAAATTAATTCAAACTAAGACAATTTTCCATTTTAAAGCTGATTTAATATTCATTCCTCTCAAACAAAAAGGAATTAGTCATTTTATATATTTGATTACTAACGATTTAGTCCATGAAAGAATAAAAATGCTTATTTTAGTCTTTTGAATTTATAAAAGTTTTATAATTTCAACTCATTATTAAGTTTGTGAAAATATTTTATTATTAAAATATGTTTTTAAGAACCAATTTTACCGTAAAACATGAATTATTTTTTAAATTATAATATTAAAGACTAATTTTCATTTTTATGAATTTTATTTAGAGAAGTGTTAAATATAGGGAAATTTTCTAAAGTGGTGTAATCTTTATCTGAAATTTCTAAAATGTTGTATTTTATTTATTTATTTCTGGATATGAATATGGTTAAATCTTGCATAGGAGACACAATATCATTGTGAATAAATCTTAACCCGGTTTAGTTTAACATTAAATGAAATGGTGAAAAGAGAACACAATTTTAGTTTACTAGATGAAATTGTGCAGCCAAGATTTCAATGAATGAGTTAATTAAAATTGTAAGAATATTGTATTATTTTAGGATGATTAATAGTTTCTATTTTATGATAGTTAATATTCTCCACCTATTTCCTTTTTTTTTTTTGCATGTATGGTGTGTTGCTACTGTACAAAATAAATGGACAATTACAAAGTCATTTTATTTATTGATAAATATGTAATAGTTAAAATTAATTCTAATATTAAGTAATTGAATAAATATGAAGTTAATTTGAATAGAAGAATTGTTACATATTGTGAAGAAAAATTACTTAGAATATAATTTAAAAACTAACGATAAATTTATTTAAAAAATTATATAATATTTTTAAATTTTTCTTTCTAAATTTATTGCTAAATTTCAATTTTATTTTAAATTATTTCTATATTAGTAACTAAATTTAAATATCCAACTTATATTTAATTTTGCTAAATATATTTTATTATTAAATTTTATTTTATTTTATTTTTCTTTTCAATATCATAGTTTTGTAACTTTACATTTATTTTAGTTACACATTAGTAATACAACACACATGCCAAACCAAAAATAGAATAAGAGGAATGGGTGGAGAATATTAACCACCATAAAATCGTCTACTATTATAAGGATTTTAATTAACTCATTAATTCAAATCTTGACTGCACGATTTACTCTAGTAGACTAAAATGGTGTTATATTTTCATGATTTCATTTATTTCTTTACACAGACACAATTTACCCATATTCAGAAATAAATAAAAAAATACACTATTTTGAAAATTTCAGATAAAAATTACACTAGTTTGAGAAATTTGCGTTAAATATATATATATATA
>Ga0209489_104123_pt1 | contig 27181 bp, 6 predicted proteins | sample SiratrowhiteBW_FD_187527 | JGI IMG/M metagenome (GOLD analysis project Ga0209489, IMG submission 187527) | Root nodule microbial communities of legume samples collected from California, USA - Siratro white BW (SPAdes) (version 2) | ecosystem: Host-associated > Plants > Roots > Nodule | place: USA... | reverse complement strand
CCCTTGGACCTCAATGTTTATATTTTCACAGCCCCAATGTCCCTTCTCTGTTGCTCCGTTCCCTACTTCCACATGAAACCTTGGAACCTTTTGTTTTGGTAAATTCAATTCCTGCACCAATCTGGTTGCAATAAAGTTCGCTGATGCACCGGGATCCACTAGAATAATGACTTCACGTCCCTTCAAAATTCCCTTGGCCTTGAATGTTTTGTGAGTGGTAAGGCCCCAGAAGCTATAAGAGGATAGTTGCAACTCTAAACTGTTCATTTCCTCATGGGATTCATCCTTCCCTTCCTGCCCCATGTTCGGTTCCGCCAGCATGGTGGTCCGAGCAACTTCTTCTTCTTCTCCTTCCTCCCATAGGAGAATGTGATAGTGCTTCATCTGGCAAATGTGATCAGGTCCCCATCTCTCCCCACACCTAAAACACAGCCCTTTCTTTTCTCTTTCCGTCAACTCTTCCGGAGAAAGTCTTCTTGATCCTCCCCCCTTAATTACTGATTGTGGATTATTGCTGGAGTTAGTTGGTGGCCTGGTAGTTCCTGAACTGCTGCCTGTGGGTGTTCGGGCTCCTTGAATCCATGAAACGCTGCCTCCACGTGCTTCACCTCCTTGCTGCCGATTTAGGTAGGTTTTATTCCACCCTTCACTCTTGTGGGTTCCTGAATTGTGGCCTTTAATAATAGGATCTGACCGCCTGCTTCCCGGGTTAAACCCAGTTTCTCTCCAAGCCGAATTTCGGGCTTCAATTGCTATTGCCTGATCCATTAAATCGGCCAGAGTTTCGAACTTCGTCACCTTTAGTTCTGCTTTCACTTCTTCCTTCAGCCCATTCCAAAATATCCCCGATAATATTTCTTGACCCAAATTTCGATGACTTCTGGCTGCAAGTTCAAATTCCTCTCGATACTGAATTGCTGTGTTATTTTGTTTGACACTCAACAATGGCCCTAACGGATGGCCTGCGGCTCCTGGTAGAAACCTTTTTAGGAGGTCTTGTCTGAATCGCGTCCAAGAGTGAAATTGCGTCTGGTCTTCCCACCACTCAAACCAAGTCAACGCCTTCCCCGTCAATGCCATGGCTGCATATTCCACCTTGTCATTGGTTGCTATCTGAGCCACTCGGAAATAGCGTTCTATGCGTACTAGCCACTCATTAACATCATCCCCATCAAAGACGGGTAATTCCATTCTCCGGTTCCCTCCTAGCCTTAGTGGTCTCTGCACTTCATGGTCGTCCTCTTCTTCATCACTCCGAGTTTCCTGATTCTGGCTCGGATTCTCAACATGTTTTTCTCCTTGAATTAACTCCGCCAATTTCTGCAGAATCGATTCGTTGATTTGGGTCTGCTCAGTCTGCATCTGTTCCAGCCGTTTCTCCATAGCTTCCATTCTGGACTACATTGCAGTGGTTGAACGGGTGGAGGTGACCATCCATAGCTTGGCCGAAGAATCGTGCTCTGATACCAATTGTTACACTGATGCCAATCAGATCGTGAAATTTTAGGGAAAATGATACCAGTAATCACGGTGCAGAATTATTGGGTAATGGTGAGGGATGAAAAATTATCTTTATTGAGAAACAAATCTGCCAACAATAAGAGGTTGGTGCTCTCCAAGCCTATTCCAGTCCTAGGTTTTTTTTCCCTCCTCTCCTAATTCCTCCCTTCCCCCTTATAAAGGTAAACCACAGAATTCAAATTACAAATCAAATCCTAACCGAATCCTCTCTAAAATAATAACTTCAAATCCTAACAAAATCTTTCCTAAATTAAAGATAGAAAATAACTTGAAATCTAATTAAATCCAACAGAATTGGAAACAGAATCAAAACCGAATCTCCCTAATTTTTCTCTTTGTGCTTTCGGCTGTAATGGAAGGGTAAGGGTGCAATCTTCTTGGTGGAGCCCTTCGCCACTTCTGACTCCAAGGGCGTAACATATCATCAGGTCCAAATCCAAATCATGGGAAAGGAGAAAGTCCCAAGACTTGATTAAGTGGTAGATATTGTTCAAAGTGAAGAAAGCAAGAGTTGATGATGGAGACTCCAAATACTGAGAGTAGGAATGGTGGTTGAAGAAGGAACGACCATGGTTGCTAATCAGCGGAAAGGTTCAACATGGAAAAAAGGAATGACGGGGTTTGATGTACCTACTGCAGTACACCATGCCACATGAGGGAGAAGTGCTAGAAATTACATGGAAAACCCCCCACCCAAGACTGGAGGCAGAAAGGAGAGTGAGAACAGGGACAAAATGGAGATCCTCCAAGAAAAGGAGGGCAAGTTGCTAATGGACAAGGTAAAGAATTTGTCTAACTAAATCATGAGGATAAAGAAAGGATAAGATCCCTTCTTAGTAAATTGGAAAACCAACAACTACGTGGGAAAAACCCACAACTACGTACTTCATAACATCCTCAGGTGGGTTTTCATGTTCTCTTGGATTTAATGTTACACATACACCTTTTACCAATTATTGGATACTAGACTCTAGAGGCTCTGACCAACACCCCTCCCTCAATACTCTCCACATATTCTCCATGTTCTAGCAATAACAAAATTTTGACATCAAATGAAACCTTTGTAACAGCAGCAGAACAAATGAATATAATTTAACATATTAGATGGAAATATCCTCTAAGATCTTCCCCTATTCATGATCCACTTTCAAAATCTGTCAATAATCAAAATTGCCTTATGTCACCTCATATTGAAAGAATTAGAAACCCTAAAACTAATTTCAAGAAATCACCGAATTAATCAAAATAAACACGAATTTTATCATCAGAAAAAGCATAATCATGTGAGACATTTTATCAAGCACGTGACCCACAACCTCAAAGTACACAGGAAATCAAACAAAAGAAAAATCTCAATCTAAAACAAAACCAAAAGGATACCTAAAATATTCAATGCATTGAAAAATAAAACTGAAGCAAATGTTTATCAGATTATTTCAGAATTCACCAAAAATAAAATACATACATGTGTGTGTGGCCATCTATAAATATACAAGTAGACAAAGAAAAAATGCAGAAAACTAACATCATAAAAATCAAGTTTTAACTGATGTCACTATGGAGCACTGTTAAAAAAAAATCAACCAAGGTCACTGACTAGATCGAGGAATTGTCCTGTGCTTTAAATATTGGAGCTTGCAGCTTATGTAATTTTTGGCTACAGTGAAGGGAAATTAAAGTCGAAACAAGTATCACAAAGAAAGGCCTTTGCCAATACATAAACTAAGCAAATTTTAATCAAAAGTAAGCATATACCAATTTTGTCTACAGACAAACAGACACGAGATATTGAACAAATGAAGAAATGATAATAACAAATAGGAAATTGGTTCCTAATAATTGTTTAATCTAAAACAAACACCGCTAATCCAACGGCGATCGAAAACTGCAGAGCATGTTAAAATTGCATTACTGTGAATTTTCAACTACAAAGCATCAGTTAGATTAATTGTTCATAAAAAAATTATCTTTCAGTTATGAAGAATATGCCTAAGGTTGTTCTGCAGTTTGGAGCACAGCTATGTTATATTCATTTAATTTATATCCAACAAAATTTAAAACATGAACAAGCATTTGAAGGGAGAAAAGGGTTACCTCAAAATTTAGCGTTGTTGTGAACCCGCCACGAGCGCCACTGTCATCAGGTTTATGACGGAAAAGACAGGGTTCCAATGGTGTTGTCTTTCTCAAAGTCTCTCTGAGCTTCGGACTCTGTTATGCTTTTAACTTTTGAGGAGCCAACAGGACTTTCAAAATTCTAGGGAAATGTTAAACATTGCAGTGAGCTTAATTTAATAAATAATTAATTAATCTAATAAAATAAAAATAAATAAATTTATTTTAAGAAAGGAACGAAATTAGGAAGTTAATAAAAAACAAATATTATTATTAACAATTATCTAAAATTCAGTTTTCAAAATAAAATATCATATATTTTATGAAAATAATATAATAATAAACAAAAATTACTTTTATTTATGAAGTCATTTATCATGTTTACAAATTTATATAAAAAGGTAAGTTTGTACCATAGGAATAAGAAGCGAAACCTTCAAAATGATTTACTTTTGTCTTTCCTTTTAAATAAAGAACGAATTACTTATACTCATAAAAATTAATTTGATATAACTGAAATTATTTTATCTACCCATTATTTAATTTAGTGAAATTATTTAGTCTTTATCATATGCTCCGCTACGTGGAGATCAATTAAGGTTATCTTCAATATAAAAGATTGTATTATGAGATATTGTTTTACTTTACGTTATTTAATTGTGTGATATTATTTTAAAAGAAAATTTCTATCTTTCTTTTCAATGCTAAATTTAGACTTTAACTTTGTATGAAAGGAAGTATGAAATACAAGTCATTTGGAATTGTAGGAGCATGCAGTATGTGAAGACAATTTTAATACAATTAGATAAGAAAAAGTATTTTACATTATATATAAGTTTCTGGCAAACTTTTAGTGCGTGGCTTTCATTGTGGTCCAATACATTTTTGGTTCACCTTTATTTAAAAAATAATATAGACTCTTTAGATGTAAATGGTTGGACAATGCTAGTTTTGGTTTGAAAGCATGGAATATGAACAACCTATTTGGGCCGCATTGTACTACTGATGCAGAACAGTGAAAGGCTGAGGTTAGGATTCACAGTATCAAAATAGGGATTTCCTTGGGTGAATTCAAGATTTTTAATCGAGAGGGGAATAAAGGCTCTTTTGGGATCTGAGGTGGTGGAGCTGGTTTGCTAGAAGCAGGACAAATGTTGAACTTGGAAAAATTTGTAAGACTAAGGTTTTTCAGATGTTGGAAAATTTATCAATTCGGGCAAACATATTTCTTATTTGAAAATTATTCCGGTTCAATATTTAAAGTAAACCCTATTTACAGTAAGCACGAATTCTTTAAAGTAAACCCTCTCTCTAGGACTCAATAGAAAATATGGACTCTATTTACAACTTACTATTCCATAAGCCATTATGAGCTAGTCGAGCTAGTACAAGTTTCACGATAACAATAAGGCCCGATATCAAATTTTCTACAAGCTGGTGAGTCTGTGCATTTTTAACAAGAACGTATTTTATTTATTGGGCACAACACTTAGGGATTTTAATTCTGGTTTCATCAACTAGCGTTTTTCGAATATTGATCACCTTATCTCGTACATTTGAAGGAAAAGCTCCAAGACTCAATTCCACATCAGTTTTTCTCCTGTTCATTTTAATCTTGGACAAGATTCATCCTCCAAACCAAGAGCCTTGCAATTCTTGAATTTCAATGCAGATTGAATACAGTGAACTAGTTCTTGATGTGTTCTTTTTCGTTCATTTATCTTTTTAAACATGGTCTTTTTATTTTGATCCGTACTTAGACTAATCCTGACATTACTATATTTTCGGGCAAAAAAAATCTGTTCTGCAAGTGTTTGAGTTGCATAAATTGATAAAGGTAATTGCCAAACTAGATATTCTTAACTGCTTGTTCTATTAAATATATGCAATCCGTTTTCACTCATCACAATATGAGGAGTAACTAGATACTTTTTGGAAGCAGGTGCAAAGATTAATTTCAAGCTCACCCCATATATTGCTTGCAGATAACCTTTTACCTAACAAGCCACCACCAAAAACATCTAAAACCAAGAAATTTCAATTTGATTTTATTGGCCAAAACCATCCTCAATTGTTTAACTTGACAAATCCGTGAAGGCTACTACTACAGAGCATGCTGCCATCATTTAGCAAACCTTCCAACAGCCTCCTCTGATAAAAATTCTAAACAGTCCCCAAGATGTCTACCAGCAAAAGGCCTACTATACAAACCATTAATAGGGCCATGCCCTCCAAATGCAGGCTTCATGGCACTCACACACAACACTTTTGACTTAGTGAGCTTTAATCCCTTAAGCAAAGATGCTTTATCTTCCACGGATGTTTGCCTTTTTAAACACCTCTCGAGTTTATCAACAAGATTCCATCCTGATAAAGATTGTATCATGAGGCTTTCAACGTCTTTTGAAAATTCTGTTAGTATCTTGAAAAATATAAAAATGTTTGTCATGTTTTTGTCAAAAGAGACTATTAAGAGAATTAAAAAATGAAAACTTTTGGACTTTTTTAGAAAAATATGGTATCAACCATACTTTTTCAACTCTAAGAACACCACAACAAAATAGTATTATACTCACATTTCAGACTTGAATAAAACACTTATAGGGTACAATATGTTGTACAACATGTCAAAGTTCTTGTCTTTGGCAAGCATCGTTGAAGATTGATATATACAGCAAACTAATACAACATACCTAGGTCCTTATTTGTCCATGAGTTTGTTATTAGTCATTTCTCAAGTAGTAAAATTTTTACTCTGAGCACTATTGGCTCCAAAAGGAGGTCGAATGGAATCCAAACTCAAATAATTGTAAAGGAACAAATCAAACAAATCTAATAAAAAAAATAGATGAGCATAGAGACAACAATTTTTAGACTAGTTCACTCCTACCATTTGGGCTACATCCAATTCTTTCATGAGCAAATTGTTCAAGAAGTTTCAATGTAAATATTTATAAAAAGTACACAAACTTCTCCAGGTTATGACAAGTACACAAACCTCTCCAGATTATGATGAATACACAAAGCTCTCTAGGTTACAACAAGTACACAAATCTCTATAGGTTAACCAGTTTTAATCTTCTCGTGAGATCAAAACCACTCAAAAAAGAAAGAAAGACTCTCAAAGAGAGTATAACTAAAACTCACAAGGGATTACTTCATAGTAGTAAACAATTACAAGAAAGTTTTGCATAGTCCAATTCATTAGACACTCAATTGAATGGAGTAGATGCTCACTAAATAGAATAGACACTCAAATTTTGCAACTTTACATAGCGCATTTCACTTCATTCTTTTGTAGTTTTTTCAAACTGATGTCTCTTACATAACTCTTGCAACATATGACGATTTAAAGTCTCATACAAGCAATTTCAGATTGTAGCAAATGTTCATCTTCGTCTCTTTGCCATTAGACACTCAACAGAGAAGCTTATGGTCACGACTTGATTCTGCATAAAGTCAATAATAGATGATTCTCTATACTAGATGCTTACCCATCGATAACCACCTAGAAGTAATAAAAAACTCTTACTCTCTTCTAATCACTCATTATCAGTAATATAGGAAGCATTAACGCATATCGTCTTGTACAAACATAAGACACTCACAACAAAAGAGTATGGTTGAAGTTTATCGTCTAATACGTCATAGTCTAATGGGTGAGTCAAACACTCTCATTGTCTAGTAGGTAGGTTAGAAACTCTCATCGTCTAATAGACACAATAGGCACTCATCGTCTAATAAATACATTAAACGGTCATTGTCTAATCTCTTAATGTGCATTAGACTGTTTATTCCCCCTAAGTTATTAGATCGTTTACTCCCCCTAAGTTATTAGACGCTTACCTTCTCCACTCAACACAATGGTTCCCCTATTTCTAGCTGACCGATTACTGGTTTACTATTGAGAGAACATATAAAAAGATAAGATCCAAACATATTAAACATCTAAACATAAGATCCAAACAGATTAAACATCAAAAGATAAGATCCAAGCAAATTCACAAACAGATTAAACAACATAAGCGATAAATTATTCAGAGCGACGGTGATAAAGTGTCCAACAACACACATGCAAACCACATTATTTCTCCCCCATTAACTTCATTAAAGAGAACGAAACAACACCAAAGTGAAAGAAAAGTAAATGATGTTCAATTTATATGGACCATGATGAAAAAGATGAAATGAGAGAAATGTAAATGCATGAAAATCCTAGTCATCCTTTCCATAGTTCAAGCCAATTGTTCCTAGATTGCCTCCATTTGATCGTCCAAGTGTTGGAAGCAAGCAACACAAAATTCATAGTTGTCACATTGCATCCTTTCAAATTGAGATAGTGGTTCAGCTCTGTCTATTGGTGACACATAACGGATGATTGTTCTGAGAGAAATTCCCTTTGATCTTCTCTCACCGTTTTCTTGCTCATTTAAGTTGTTCATTTCCAGCTCATGTTCCCTGAGTTTTCCAAACAACGCAGCAGTGGTCAATGTAGTGAGATCTCCAAATTTTGAGATAGCATTAACCTTTGGCTGTCAGCTCCTGTCTGAGCATTTCAGAACCTTTATGTTGAGTTCCTCTTTATCAAACACTTTGCCCATACCACTAAGATGATTTACTATGTGTGAATCTTTTCTTCACATTAGCAATAGTTTCACTTGTTGTATTCTAAAATGTTCATACTCCTGAATTAACGCATGCTTCCTAGATCACATCAGACGTGCCTTCATGTGTGACTTCTAGAATATTCCACATCTCTTCAGCTGAGCTCTGAAAAATTCATCAAGATTCAAAGCAGATGTAATTGCGTTCTTGGTCATCCAACCATATTGAGCCCTTTTATTTTTTACATTAGACCATTTAGATCACGATTTTTCCATAAATTCACCATTGACAACATGTTAAGGAACATAAGGACCATTCATAATAGTATCCCAAATACCACGATCAATTGACTCAATGAAAATTTTCATTCTGACTTTTCAAAACTAATAATTCAACCCACCAAACATCAACGAACTATTGATTGAGGCTCCCCCAACAAACGAAAGTTTGTTCTTAGTTATAAGGATCAAAACTTGAATAATTGTCAAGAACTAACACTTGATACCTATTGAAAACACTATAGGTTGAGTTCAAGAGGGGATGTGAATTGAACTTTTAAAATTTTCGCAAATACATAAACTAAGAATGAATAATCTTAAATCAAATAAATTAATACAATTGAGCAAAAACACATTAGACGATCACAATGATTACACACACTAGACGACCACAATACACATTAGACAATCTAGATAAACTAAGAAAAAAAATAGATTTATTCACCCAGAAAATACCAATTAATTGATAAATTATTAGTTTTAGTCGAATTACATTTTTTTAGATTATCAAAACCCTAAAAAAAATAATCAATTAAACTGCAAATTCATTCTGGTATAATTTTGATTGAATCAGGATTTTTGCATAACTTAAAAATAGTAACGAGATGAAGGTAAAAAAAATTCACATACACAAATTTATACTGGTTCACTATTTTTCAAGAGTTACATTCAGTTTTTATGCCACGCTAGCAAATATTACACTAAAAACAACAATCAATACAATTTGAATACATGAAACATACCAAGAATCACTATTGCATCCTACAAGAATGAGAAAACTATTGTGCAGCACCTGCTACACCTCTATAACTAGAAACCCTATCTAATTACAAAAAATAAACCTCAAGAACAACTACAATTTTAATACAAAATTACAAAAACACAAAATTTTGAAACCAATTGAAACAACAGGTTTGAATGGTCACAGAAAACACCCTGCACATTGGACAAAGGACTACAATGCACCAAAACAACTATTTATCCATCTAATTGCTCCAAAAATTTGATCAAGATGATTTCTTGCTCACAATAGGTGTACGCTCTCACTAAAGTTCTTTTTCTCTAAACAATGATTTAAAAAACTTTGTTGTTCACGAGTTAAAAGCAACAAATATTTATAAAGATGTATATTGTTTGTTTCAATCGATTAAACCTTCACCAAGTCGGTTGATTTCTCTTAAATGAAATATGTTGATCATGTTGAACATTTAACCTATTAAAATCAACAACATTAAATTTTTTTCCTAAAATACTTTTGAAAACAGATTTTAAATGAAAACTTAGAGTCTATTATGGATTAGACACTCATATTGTAAGGCACACACAAACTACCGAATATACGCACAATCAAGTCCTTACATTATTCAACACTTGTTGGATTCATCAAATACCAAACAACTACAACTCCATCAACAATAATGAAATAAGATTCCTTGAATAAACAAATTTTGCAAGTGCACAAGTTATGCAAATATAGGTGATCCTTTATTTTAATGTCATCTTTTATTTTTCTGTGTTTAGTTTGGACCTAGGGAGACCTAGGGAAGGAATGAGCTTGTTTATTTCTCTTCCACCATGATTTTATATAAGGACACCTATTGTACTGATTTTGACAGATTTGGAATGAATAGAAATTTTTGAAAATCTTGAGTGTGTCATATCTCAAGAGATTTTTCTCCTTTGCTTATTCTAGAATGACGATTCATAGCTTATCTTGTGAGTTAGGTCACAAGTAGTGATTCACCATATTGCTTATCTCAAGAATTTGAGTGACGCAAGGTTCTTCCCAATTCCTAGCATTGATTCTTATCTTGTGGGCTAGGTCACAAGTGGCAAATCACCATCTTGTTTATCTTATGGATTTAGGTGGCGCAAGGTGTTGTTCTAATTCCTAGTATTATCTTTATTTCTTGTATTTTTTTTAACTATTTTCGCTTGCGAGTTCTCCGCAAACTCTTGAAGATCACGTTCATCCAATAGTCACTCCTTGAAGCTCAAGTGAAACGATCCTACAACCCAAGCTTTTCCTTCATTACCATACACGTTTCCGGATTTTATTTTGCACCTCTGATTTGGGGATTCCACATCATTTGATATTAGAGCTTTGGTACATTCAAAGTTTTTGGGTAGCGGTTCAGGCATTTCATCGAACACATGGAGGAAAACTGTGAGTTGTTGGGAGGTTCCCCTGGGTGATCCATTCAATTAGTTGCAAAAACTGGTCTAGATAGAAAGTGAAAAATCCCCCACTTCTAGAGATGGATACGACCAACCAAGGCACTTCGTTCTAAAGACAACAGATGTTGCCGCTGCGAGACAAAAAAAGTGGCTCCTCAGAATAGCAAGCCAGGTGTGATAGTGTTTTCCGATTGTCGTGCAGAACTGCGGAAAGCTTAGTTCACTTAAAATAACTTACTCCACTCGGCTGAGAGATGCCCATCAATCACTCGAAGCTCCACCAACAACTCGTGGCTCAGCCTGTGATTCAGTAGATCAAGCTGTCTACGAAGCTTCCCTCCCCCTGTAGTCGAAGTACTCGGTGCTACTTTGATTCAAAAGGTTCCCGACTTTATCTGGTTTTCGTAATCGTATTTTGAGATTAGCTCAACTAGAATTCGGGACGAATTTTCTTGAAGAAGGGGAGGATGATGTGATATCAAAAAAATAAAAAAAAAATGTAATTTTCCTTTTTTATTTTTTTATGTTTAGTTTGGACTTAGGGAAGGAATGAACTTGTCTCTTCATCTTCCATTGAGTCTATATAAGGAGGACATCTATTGTACTCATTTTGGCAGATTTGGAATGAATAGAAATTTTTGAAAATCTTGAGTGTATCATATCTCAAGAGATGTTTCTCTTTTACTTATTCTAGAGTGGTGGTTCATAGCTTATCTCTTGATGGCGCATCGGGGTTAATTAAAGAGAAGTGGAGAGTTTATCTCTTGGGGTTTCTTATCTTGTGGAAGCCGAAAACATCTATGGTAATGGAGTAAAGGATTGGGTTGTATGATCGTTCCACTCAAACTTCAAAGAAGAGCTCTTGAATGAATTTTTGAATGAACATGATCTTCAAAAGTTTGCGTAAAACTCGAAAACGAAAATAATTAAAGAAAATGTAAGAAACAAAGATAGTGTTAGGAATTAGAACAACACCTCTTGCACCACCCAAATCCATGAGATAAGCAAGATGGAGATTCACCACTTGTGACCTAGCCCACAAGATATGAATCAATGCTAGGAATTGAGAAGAACCTTGCGCTACTCAAATCCAAGAGATAAGCAAAATGGTGAATCGTCACTTGTGACCTAGCTCACAAGATGAGAAACCCCAAGAGGGAAACTCTCCACTTCCTTTTGATGAACCCCAATGTGCCACCAAGACATAAGCCATGAAGTGCCACTCTAGGATAAGCAAAGGAGAAACATCTCTTAAGAGATGACACACTTAAGATCTTCAAAAGTTTCTAATAATTTCAAATCTGCCAAAAATGAGTACAATTGGTGTTCTTATATAGAACTCATAGTGGAAGAGAAATAGACAAGTCATTCCTTCCTTAGGTCCAAACTAAACATTACAAAATAAAAAAGGAAAAATTACAATTTTTTTTATATTTTTCAAATCACATCATCCTCCATTTCTTCAAGAAAATTCGTCTCGAATTCTAGTTAAGCTAATTTTGAAACATCCAAGTTATCCTCCACATGGTTGATAAAATGTCTGAACCGCTTCCTGAGTAATACCCAAAAGCTTTGAGTGTACCAAAGATTTGACATCAACTGATGCGGAATCCCCTAGCTGGAGGTGCAAAACAGAAGCCAGAAACGTCTATGGTATTGGAGGAAAAGTTTGGGTTGTAGGATCGTTTCACTCGAGCTTCAAGGAGTGACTCTTGGATGAATTCTTGGATGAACGTAATCTTCAAAAGTTTTGCGGAGAACTCAGAAACGAAAATAGTTAAAGAAAATACAAGAAATAAAGATAATACTAGGAATTAGAACAACACCTTGCACCACCCAAATTCATAAGATAAACAAGATGGTAATTCGCATGACCTAGCCCACAAGATAAGAATCAGTGTTGTGAATTGGGAAGAACCTTGCGTCACTCAAATTCATGAGATAAAAAAGATGGTGAATCACTACTTGTAACCTAATTCAAAAGAAAAGAAACGCTAAGAGAGAAGCGCTCCACCTCCCTTTGATGAACCCTTATATGTGTCATCAAGAGATAAGCTATGAATCACCACTCTAGAATAAGCAAAGGAGAAACATCTCTTGAAATATGACACACACAAGATTTTCAAAAATTTCTATTCATTCTAAATCTACCAAAATAAGTACAATAGATATCTTTATATAGAATTCATAGTAAAAGAAGAATAAAAAAACTTATTAAGATCATATGATCGACATACATAAACTTGACTTTATCTACATATTTCCATTCATACATTCCGATTCTTACTTTTATTATACTTTCAATATTTTACTTTTACTTTTTGGGTGAAGTGTATTATTGCAAAGTCTAGCTCAAAACAATTCAATCAAACATTTTAAATTACATTTTAACAATTAAGAATTAAATGTAAATAATATGTAATTCATAACATTGTGTCCTTTATACTAGATTTATGTACCATATTTGCTACTATTTGAATTTTCACCTACTTCTAAAAACCCATCAACGAAGAAATTCAAACTCACATTCCTGATAGCATAAAAACACATTTAAATGTTTAGATTTATCTATATTTCATCAAATCAAAGGGCACTTTCTATTTATTCACTAAATCAGACAAAATTTCATTCAAAACCTAAAATAAAAAACATGCATATTAGTTACAGAATAAATCTGCTTTGACACCATTGTAGCAAAATTACATCATCTCACTCCTGATTTTTATAATAAAATATTATATTTTAAAAAAATAATATTATTTTTTTGTCAAATGAAAGTAAATCACTGTTTAGTATCAAAGTATCATCCTCCTTAGTTATATTTCATAATCAAAACACTTAGTCCAACATATTATCTCCTGTATCTTAGTTTCAACTTTAAGAGAGTTGTTCTCGAGATAACCTATTACAAATTATCATGAATGCAAGAGAATGGTTTGGACAATGACATCTATTAATTAATGGTCTCAACACAGATCAGGACTTTTACTTCTTACACTCCCATAATTTGGTCCTACACCCACATCAACCATGTCTAGTATTAAATTTATCATCCTCTATATACTATCATTGAAAAGACTAAGTATTTAAAATATGTCTCCATTCCATAATATATTAAATTTATCATCCTCTAGATACTATCATTGAAAAGACTAAGTATTTAAAAAATGTCTCCATTCCATAATATATTGTACAATTTACAATTGAAACTGACCATTAATTAAAACGATTTCATTTACATCATGAAAGAAGCAATATGTTAGATGTCCAACAGATAATATAAATTTTACGATAAACACAACTAATGATAATACCCTTATATGCTACATCTATACCACAAAATATATGCCAGTAAAAAATAATTACTAACTTTTGTTAAATTTCTTTATCAAATAAAAAAAAAAAAAAAAAAAAAAAAACCTAACACCCATGTATACCTACCAAGTGAACTTACTCCAGTAAATCATTGTATTACAATGAATATAGTTTTTTTCTTATGTAATAAATTTCTACTTTGCGAAATAAAAATTCAGTCCAAAAATATGTTTTGAATTTATAATTATATTAGAAATTTTAGTTTCAATAACTTTAAATTATAATTTCATATTTTAAAACCATAACCTTAAAATATCTTACGATTAATTTTCTTTTTTTTAGTCCTTTCTTTCACATTATTAAATGTATGATTTAATTGTTATAAATATAATACTCGCATAACGAATTACAAAATCCATAAATATAATTAGCATCCATTTAATACTGAATTTCATAATCCAAATATAATAAATCAAATTATTTTTCTAATCTATATTTAACAAAAACAGAAACAAAAGCCGTGCGTGGGACAAGTTTTCCTATAAAATAAACAAAAGAAATTGAAAAAAAAAAGGTAACATCATAATAAAAAATAATAAAAATTGAATCTAAAATAAAAAAACACGAAAAATGTATCATAAAATACAATAATATCCAAATATAAATAAAAATAAGATTAAAATATACTGATATTTAATATTTATCTCCACAAAATCATCTTAAACATGAATATTTTTTAGCTCGTGACATAAAGTGAAAATATATTAAGTGAAAACATTAATTTATTTCGAGATTGAATTATTTTGTTATTGTTGTTAAATTAAAATTTGTGCGCCTCATTCGATGAATTAAATTAGTCAATTCTTGCATTTATCATACTCATTTTTTTAACTTAATGATATGTAACAAACTACCAAAAAAGGTGTCGTGGTCAACATTGACACCATAACGCAAAACCAAATTTTTAACAAACTAAATAGAACCTTTAAAATTCAAGAGATCATAAGCAAACGTTTGTTTTTTGAAAGCCATAACCTAAGCAAACTTAAAATTAAAATAAAAGATGAACCTTTTATCATTGAATCTACTTTAATATCTGTTATAAAAAAAAAAAACAGCGTAATATTTTTTTTTTTCCTTTCAAACTTTATGTAACGAATCCTTGAATAACTCTTCCCTATTGCCAACCCTTCTTTTATTCTCCTTTCATGTCATTATCCATATTTCTTTTTATTCATGTACCACTCTTTTAATTATCCACCATGTTTCTTTTATTTAAAAAATAAATAAATAAGAGAGAAAGAAACAAATTGATAAAGGAACCCACCACCACCATTCCCCCTTTTTAATTATTATACTGGTGACTTGCCCAAGATTGAAGGGTGGTCCTCTCCATTTTCTTTTATTTATTTATTTTACGTGGGACACACAGTGCTGCCCTCTCAGAAGGACCACTGCTATGCATAGCTAACAAAATCACTATTCATCTTCTATTTGTGAACCATAGTTAAAATATTTGCAACCTGCTTAAGAAAAACAAGTAATGTCCAATAACAAATACCATATTCGGTTATATCCAGTACTCAAAATTAATGAGGGTATTAAAAAATGTATTTTGCAAATCTGTTCTGGGCTAGCAAAGTACCTTATTGTCCAGGAAAATGACGTGTTTCTCATTCTTTCTTTTTTTTCAAAAAAACTAAAGACAAGAATAATTATAATCACAATGAGAAGCCAAACATCTCTCTCATGCAACAACATGGCCTCAATCATTAAATATTATGATTGTGTTTGATGAAAGCATAGTTAAATGAAGAGTTTAAACTAATTTCAAGTGGGGTCCAGTCACACTAGACCCATGTGATTTCATTAGGGGATTCATTAAAATACAATTAGTCGAACAACTTCTAGTTCAAAGTATTATTATAAATTTATAATACAAGCGTTGGCATGCCCAAATAAAATGATACACAATGTCTTAAATATTCAGCGACGTAAATATATAATAATGTTATTAATATTAATAATAACAATAAAAATAATCATCACAATCATAATACTAATAAAGGAGGAATGAATCCAGCAACTTACTTAACCCATTATGATTGACCGTAGGAGAATTATAAAATGAAGATTAGTTATACCCTATAGATACATGTGTTTGAGAGAATTTAGGTGACACGATCCTACAAAAAATTTCAGGCTATCCTTCGTGATTATTCATAAGAGCAAACGAATCAAAATGGGAAAAGTGAAGTAAAAATAACGAGGAATTCAATACTCCAGCAGTTAACAGAATTTTAGATCAGATTCATTTTGAATTAGATTTTAGCATAGATTTGGGATCCTCACTCTTTCCATCGTGATATGAGAGAGAAGATGATCCAAAAGTATTGCCGCAACCAAGCACTACCCTAGTTTCTAGACTTGTTTTCAATCTCCTGAGATCAGCCGTGACAAATGGCAATTAACTATGACTTCTTTGTGCAGATTTACTGAGTAATAATAAACAAATTAAGGCATTTGATTGAAGTAGCAGGCTCGTAACGAGACATAAGGGTAATGATGCAAGTGCAAATGGAAAAAGTGTTAATGCTATGAAATGGAGAATAGAACCACTAATATACACAAATGAGGGCCTGAGTCCCCAAAATTTATTGGTGAACTTTAAACTGAAAGACTTGAAGCATAATTGTGCAGATTACTTATTCCTTCTTTTCTGCTTAAAATATCAAGACCAGTCGGTTCATAACTAAGTTGTGATGAATGGTACGGCAACCACAATAAGTATGCAGACAAAATCTATATCAAATGGAAATTTTGCAAACTACCAAACTAACAGAAGAATTCACAGTGAATAATATAGGGTGCTCATAAAACAAATTGAGCCAGTACCATGTGCTATAGAGAGAAAGAGAGACTTTATCAGGATCAAACAAAGGCTCAACTTTACAGGATAATTAGTGTTACTTGTCAAGCATACAAAGAAAGTCCAGCACTTTAGGCAATGAAAATGGGGCAAAATGCATAAATAAAATGCCCATATTTATAGAAATACACTAAATATCAGAACTCATAAATTGGCATTCAGTTGCTAATTAATATGTTCACTTGCTTTACTGAAAAATAAATCCTAAAAACAGTTCATTAGCATAGAACCATGGCCAAGGCAAATTGAAGCAAGAAAGATCATAAATAGCAGTAAGTTGTGAAGCACCTTTGAATTTAAAAATTAATTGGTAGTTCAAAGGTGCGAAATGGCTCCCGTCAGCATCTCCAGGTTGCAACTGAGATGAGATCCTTCCTTTGCCAGCAAAGAACCAGGGATGATTGTCTTTTCTCAACATGGAATCCCTTACCCGGAGTCCTCTGCACCAAACACTCTGCTTGAGATTCTGTAAAGTTACTAAAGGTCAATGGTGAAAACCCAGATGACAAGAGAAGGTTTTTCCAAGAAAGTGTTCTTTCTTGAAAACCATGTCGGCCCAAAACAAGTTTCTCCATTGCTGGTTGAAGATAATACTTCTCAATCATCTGAAGGACATCTGGGTGAACATTAACGGCATCAAGTGATTCAAGCAGCCCCGAATAAGATTGAAGTGCAAATATCAGATGCTGAGGAAATGGTGCATCAGTTCGATCACAACTTCTGTCCAATGTAACCACAATCTTTGGCATGAGCTGCTTCACAAAGCGAAGGGCCAAAGGAAGATATGATGGGTAGCTTGAGAATGAGCCAATAGGCATGTTAACCACTACAGCTTCACAATCACGAAGTGGCTGGGGCCAGGAAGCAGAATTTAAAGATTCAAAGCTCAAAATCTCAAGCTCAAAGGACATGTTTATCTCGCCAGCATATTGCTTCAAATTCTCCTGAGTGAAACTGAGCTCAATTTCATCATGGTGGGAGGGTGAGACAAATGCTGTGATCCTGAGTTCAGGTGCACCTCCATTTCTCAGTGCTAACTCTTGCATGAAAGAAGACCACTGCCCACCAAATCCAATATCAAAATCTATTATGTGAATGCGATCAAACCCTTCCACAGCTTCAAGCAGTGCTTGATTACAAGTGAAATTGGCGAACTGCAGAACTGGTGAGATTTCTGAGAATGATTTGTAAGCACCAATTTTGAGCAGAAGGGCAGTGGGTGAGAAGGTCATAGAACTGTTGTTGGCATTTGAATGAAGTCCTAATTGCAAGGCCTCTTTGAAATAAAAAGCAGCCCTCTGAAAAGGCTTCCCAAAGGGGGTAAGTTGGTGATTGAGCCGCGCCAATATCCCGTGCGCGAGTTCCAGATTACCGGCATCGATCAGCTCTGCAGTCTTGAAAAGCTGTTCAGTTATAGCCTGTTGAAGCTGGTGGGTTGCCAAATCTTCACCGCTGGGGCTCGCCATTTTCTGCTTTGGGGCCACCACCATGGATGGCCTCTGCAGCAGATGGTGAGGGAGCAGTTGAAGCTGCTGTTGCTGCCTCCGTAGTAACAGCTCTTGGCCAGAGTCCAAGAAGGGTGCCTTAGGAACCTGATAATTTGGGCCACAATTCAGGCGTTTGGCCGGAGGCTGTGGGAGAAGCTGATGATGTTCTTGCAACTGAGCATAAGTCAAAGGGTTTGCCATAAACTGAGTTTGATTTTGGTTCAAAATAAACTGGGGATTCAGAACTTGCAGCTTCTCATCCAGAGGCTCTATTGCTGGATGCTGTTGTTGTTGTGGCTGAAAAACACCCTGAGGGAGTGAAACTGGTGAGAGATTGCTAGCCGAATCAGGGAAGCCAGGGTTTGGTGGATTCACACCAGAACCAACTCTGGAAATACTGGAGCTAACATTACTGTGGGAATTGAAAGGGAAGTCGGAACAATTCCCAGGACCAGAAGGGTCAATGCTACTCACAAAGTTGACACTGGGAATGGGATCAAGCACAGAACTTTGATCCACCAAACTAAAACCAACTCCAACCCCATTGAACCCAACATCCTGAGAGGCGCTTCCACCCTGCAAAAGCTTGGTCAATCCCACAGAAGGGTCCTCAATGTCCCCCATAATCAATTTCAAAATGGAATTATCTTGACCTGATGACTCAGACAACACAGTCTCCCAATCCTCCATTCCCAGCCCACATCTTCCCGGTCCAACCTCTAACCCTGCTTGAGGTGGGTTGTTCTCCTTCTGAGTTGAGACCTTGGCTGCCCCAGCGCCGGTGGTGCTATCGGTGGAGCCGCAGCCTCCACCGCAGCCGCTGCTGCCGCGTGAGGAAGACAGTGTAGAGGAGGATGTGGGAGGGCTTGCTTTCCTTTTGCGGTCCAAACCAGAAGTGGGCTCAATGCCCACATAGCAATAGTTTTCCCTGTGGGGATTCCACCGTTGCAGAAATTGCTCTTGCTGTGGGAGTAACACCGAATCTGAAACAGCAACAGCACCAGAAGCAAAATCTAACACCCCGTTCCCTCTAAATTCTTGAAAGGGTAGGGGCACGGCCTTCATCTAAATCAACCCCAACAAGTTGGTACAAAAGTAAACTCCACCCCACAAAAACCACGAAATTGGGTTTCACTCACAAATTGATGACCTCAGAATACCAAGTAGGAAATTTGGGGTGAGAACAAAAGACAAAGATCTGAGCTTTAACACCCTAGTTGTCAAATACATGCAGTTGAGTTCGGCAAACCCATTTCAGCAACAACAAACAACAAACAACAACAAGAACAATAACAAACACACCTCACCTCATTCATTCTCCTCCTTCATCTTCTTCCACTTGCACAGCTTCTTCTTGTTTTTCTCCAATATCCCTACTTCTTTTTTGTTTCTCTCTCTTTTATGTGATGGTTCAAAAACCCATCTTTGTTCTTCTTGTGATGTGCACAGTACAAAATGAAAAAAGCTTTAAATGGGGTTTTCTTTCTTTCTCTTGTCTGTGGAGTACCCTTGTCCTCCTTGTGTTTTCTGCTGTGGATGGATGCGTGCAACATATAAAAGTGGTAAAGTGCTCTCTCTCTCTGTCCCTCTCTCTCTTTCTTTCTCTCTCTAAATTTTATGCTTATTAATATAATATTTATGTGGCTTTTGTCTGTAGACGTTGTTATCTCGCATGGTAGGGTCTCTGTCACACTCTGTCCCCACTCCCAAACGTAGTGCGCACAATTTATAGTTTTGTTTTGAGGAAGGTGTGTATGTTATATTATCTCTCAATTTGTAACATTCTGTTTTTTTTTTTAACTATTTTGTAAAATTTTTATTAAATACTTGGAAAGTTTAAAAAATAATTAATAAATAATAATAATTTTATATTTATACATTTTTTATTTTAAATAATTAATTCAATAAAATAATTTAATCAATAAAATAAATTTTTTAATACAAATGAGTATTAATTCGTGTTGTTTAACGATTTTTTAAATATAAATTCTTATTAATATTAATTATTGATATAAAAATTTAATAAAACGGAAAATTCTAAAAATTTGGTTGACATTATAATCAATACAAATTAATTGATATAAAAGAGTTATTTATCATAAAAAAGTTTTATTATATGTTTATTAAAGTATAATAGATTGATGTAGTAATATTAAAATTAATATAAAAATATAATGAAATAATATTTTATGGTGAAACATTGAAATATAGAGATATTTAAATTTTTAAATAAGAGTAGCTAAAATTTTGTTTAATATATATGGGTAGCTACTTTAATTTTGTTCATAGTTTTTCTGGATGAAGAGCTTAACTTTTTTCCATTGCTTAATAATTTTTATATTATAAATTTTAGGTTTTATTTGGATTAGAGAGTGAATTTGATATAAAAATGTGTAGAAAGTTTGGTTGTTTGGATTAAGAGAAAAATAGAGAGTTTTGAGTAAAAAGCTTATAAAAATTTGTGAGTGATGTGATGTGTGTGATTGATAAAATAATTTTTTAATAGATGAAATTGCAGTTAAAATTAATTTAATATTAAATATAATTAATTTGTTAAGTGTGATTAATGAATTATTATTTTTTTAGTTGATGTCATTATAAGATTATTAATATTTTAAAATAAAAATTAAATTATTATTGTTAATAATATTATTATTTTCTATAAATTTATTTTGATCATTTTTTTAATTTTAATTTTTTTAATTTTATTTAATTTTATTTTATTATCATAATTATTATTTATAATTTTATCATTATTTTTAGTTTTTATATTAATATCATTAATATTTTAAATTTATAATTATCTTATCTTTATTATTATTTTATAAATTTATTATTAGTATTTTTATTTTTATTAATATTTGATTATTTATTAAATTTATTATTATTTTATTATATTTATCCTCTTTTCTACACAAATCTTCACATACTCACAAAGAAAGAAGGTATATTTTTTTTTTCGTTTTTCATAATTAAATAATTTTTTATTTCTTGATATTCGTATTTTCCGTACTTTTCTATCTTTATAATAATGTTTTTATAGAGAGATTCAAATTGTTAGTTTTGACTTCTAGTGTGTTGTAGATAATTGTGTAATTAACAACTCAAGCCAAATGTTGGTAGGTAATATATAAGGTATATTTATGATTTCTACATTCTAGGACTTTAGTAATCATATCAAATAGTTGAGTGAAAGTTGTGTTGGGTGATCATTATTTAAGAGTTCTAACAATTAAACGTGAGGTTGTAATCCTTTTGACTTTTCATTAAGAGCATTCCTTAGATAAGTCCTTTATAATGAAGTATTACTTTAGAGAAAGCAATAAGAGCTTGTTGCAAGTGGATTCAAGCATCTTAATTTCTTTAGTAAATATTATAAATGTAGCATACAATTCAATCTCGGTATTAAAAGGAAATTAAGACTTTCAAGCAATCTTCAGCACAACATGGACATTAGTTAATATCTTGGTAGCATCATACCTAATTAAATGATTGCTTGTAACTTAAGGTATAAAACTTCTTCAATATTATCTCACCAAGAAGAAGCAAAACAATGCATACACTTTCCTTCAAATTAAAGAATGTGCAATCATATGGTATCCAAAATAATTTAGGAGAAGTATCTCGAAAGTGAACACTTTCCTCATTTTTTTTACTTGGTCATTTGCAAACACAATTATGAGTTAAGAATTAAAATAATTCTTAGTATCCATGATGAAACACTACTCCTTATGAAGATGAATATTATGAAGAAAAGAGTGAATTTCTTTGTTTAGGGAGAAGGGTAAAGTTTATGGATAATATTAATTTCCTAGATGATTGAATTTATAGTTAAAAAATTAGTTGAGTGATAGATAAGCATGATTCGTGTGCATTTTTAAAGAAACAATATAGATCAAATATAGCACAATGGATCACAAGATTCAATCCTTATTAAATGGGAGATTGTTCATAAAATAATGGTAGTGATGAGATTCCTAAACTGTGCCAATGTTCTTGATTAATGTGCCATGAAAAAGATAGATGTTTACATAGTTATTAACTGTTTATGGTTTAAATAACATTGGATTTTTTGTTGTTGTTTCATTCCATACCATAAAAATTACTTTTAAAGTTGTGCCAATATGAAGTTAAGAATGTAAATTGTTTTGTGTTAAAAATATAAGTTTAATCTTAAAATGTTATTACACTATATAAATTTCATTTCCTATAAACATATTAAATAAGAAATAATAATTGTATGAAAGATATAAATTCAAAATTTATTGATGTGATCATTGTGAACATGGAATGTGGAAGAAAAATTAATTTAAAACAATATGAATTCATTATGTAAAGTTAACTCGTGAGCAGATATGTTTTTCTTATTTGACCAAGTGTGTAATAGTAGGAACAATTTTGTGCATAACTTTTGTTATTCCCTAATTTCCATTTTAAATCTTATCCAACTTGAGCTGAGTTGACCCTTTAAGGTTCTTTTCATTTCTAGGTTTGGGTGCATAATTGACTTAGTGTAAGTTGGTCAATATTCTTTATGCTTGAGTTCTTTAATAAACCTTAGTTACTTGTTCCAATGTGTAGGTGTAACATCCTGAAAAATTTGAATAAATATTATTATTTCTGTAAAATTACTTATATTTAAATAATACGGTTGTTAGCAATACGGTTTTCTGCATCATTCTCAGAATCTTATCCACATCACACCTTTAAGTTTTTTCGCATCAATAAGTCTTACGACTATGCTTTATCCGTACCACTTTTATGTTGCATCAGTAATCTGGAAGGACAAAACAGTAAATGGAACCAAATGGACAAATTAGTAATTTGGACCTAACAAGGGGCTCACAATGAAATTTAATACACATAAAATTTTATAAAAGAAAAAAATTCAACTTAGATAAATTCAAGGATCACTGTAAGCATTAAATAGCCATATAAGAACATGTTTAAATAGGATAAGAGCATGTTATCTCACATTTAACTATTGCGCCAACTCACCTGCACTTATGTCATTTATTATGACCGACGTTGAGATTCGTTCCATTAAATCTACTTCAATTTAACCTAATTGAAAACATTCAAACATTCTCTATATAAGGCAGGTTGGACCCAGACTCATACCAAAAGAAAAGAAAAAAAAGTAAACTTTCTCTCACAAAGCATTCTCTCACAGTTCACGCAACTCTTCACCAGTTCTTTCAATATTCCAAAATAAAAGTAAGGGAAAGGAGATATGCATATTACCTTTATTAAACATTTTTTTTAGTGAGGTATCCCTAAGCCTCATGTCTATCCTTCTCTATCAATTTCTTTTTTTTTTTTTTAGATTATGGTTTTAACGTATGATTCTCTATACTATGATTGTTTTGTTTGTTTACACCCATGATCGTAATGTGATTATTGGGTGCAGTTTGCGACTGGAGGACATGTTCCTTGAAGTTTCAAATAAGCCGAAGTGATATACTAATTGGTTGAGTTGATTGCTCATTTATCTTGACTATTCACTATTATCGTTTATCCTAAGTTGTTCACTGATTTATATGATGATTTACTGTGATTTTTTTCTGTTTCATTTTAGTGAAGTTGATAATATTAATAGACTTAAAATTTTACAATTAGAATTTCTTAAAGACATTTCTTTAAAAATGTATGTATATCTCACTTTTCTTTCCCTGTCTCTCTTTTTTCATTAAATATGAATGTATGGTAGAGCAACATAAATGGATGCACCAAATCTTACGCTATCTTTCTCTACAAACATTTCAGCTTTCTTCCTTGTAAATGATTGGAAGACGAATGTAACAAATAATTCAGTTACGTTCAGGGGCGTAGCCTATATAGTTTTTGGGTTCACAAATTTTGAAGATGTACCTTTAACACTGGAAGGACCTGTGGTGGTTATGTTTTGAATATCACCTATAGTCTACAACAACTCAATAGTAAACTTGTTTGTACCACCCATGTGATGAGGCTGAGCATGCTTAATAATTTGTATGATATGTAAACTTTTTTGTGATATATATATATATATGAATCTGTATTAGGAATAATTAGTTATATATTGTAAAAAAATTATGTAACAAAATGTAGTAGTAAGAATTTTATAATGTCGAATAGCCCATTTTCACTGTCTATAACCGAATTAAATTAATCCTGAATTAATTTATGATGCATCCTAAATTAAAACAATCTATCAAGGAATTGTTTTTACTTACTCTCATATAAGTTATTTACTCCTTACTCAATTCACAATTGTTTTATGATATTTTGAATTTTAAATGTTTCTTATAGTAATTGTTTGGGTTGCAATTCCTTCTCAATTTAAGGAAAATTGAGTATTTTATTAGTTATATTAACTTCTTTATAGTAAATAAAAGTAATGATATTTTGAATATTAAATATTCTTTACAGTAATCGTTGCAATCACTTCTTAATTTAAGAAAAATTGGGTATTTTATTAGTTATATTAACTTCTTTATGGGATTTTATACAATTCTCGATTTAAAAAGAAAAATCATGTTTCATATATATATATATATATATATATATATATATATATATATATATATATATTTATTGTTGTAATACTAATTATATATATTTCCTATATCTTTATATTTAATTAAAGTTTTTATTTTTCCTGCACTATTCTCTTTCTATGTAAGTTTCCGCCTACTTTTCTTTTATTAGAAATTTTAAAGTAAATTTTTCAGTATTTATATAATAGTTTTCTAATACAATCAAAATCTCTCTTTTATTTACGGAAGAATTAATATTTTAATAAATTGTAATAATTTTTTTATATTATTAAACTGATTTTTTTTGTTTCTCTCAACATTCATATTCTTTGAATCAAGATACCGCTTAAAATCTTACAATAAGAAAATAGATTCCTTACATTTCATTAACTTAATTTATTTATTTTTTATAATTTTGGGATGTCACAGTAGGGTGAGAGTGTTGTACATCACAAAATCGTGATATGTGTGTTTGCATGCAACAATCACATGTGACAATGACAAGTGAAATTTTTGAAACTTGTTATAGTCACATAACAGTTCATCTAACTTCACTACAAATCACCCTATTAGTCAAACCTCCACAAGAATTTCTATCCCCTCCACTAGGAATTTTGTGCTTTTTCTATCAAAGGTTTTCCTTTGTTTATGTATCTTCTAATGTCTTGGCCTCCATTTCCGAGTATACATGGCCAACTATAATCATGGATGCTACCTTCCTATCTCTGTTTGTGAGAAATTTATTATAGTTGGGGTATGTTGTCATCACTAAAGAGGAAATTGGAAGATTAATTGTCTTCTTGAGCACAAAGTTTATTGACTCTGCCAAGTTAGTTGTCATGTGTCCCTAGCATCATCCGTTATCCCATGAAAGTATCCATTGTGTCCATCGAGATGTTGTCCAACCATTGTGTTGCTTCCTCATCCTCTACTCTTGTATTGTAATAGTAAAAAAAATCTTGGCTAAGTCACTCCATACGTTGAGATAATTTGTTAGAAAATAATTAATTCAAGAAATTGGAAAATTGGAAAAGCCTTTTATGAAATTAGTGAGATGTGGAAAAAATGACCTATATTAACATATTTCTTTAGTGTTACATTTCTGAAGTGACTCGTGCAATTTTGTGATGCGATCCTAAAAACAAAGTCTTAAATAAAATTAGAGTTTAGAGAAGATTCATCAAGAAGACAAGTTAAAGAATAAAAGAATGTAAAGAAAGTCTCACAAATGACAAAAACAACTTTAGAAGAGGTATAGTTTAGAATAATTTGTTTGGATATTAGAATAAGGCTAACTTAGGTCATAATGGCTAAACCTACGAGCCTATGTTGAAATTGGAGTCTCATGCCTCCATCTAGGGTAGCTTGGGTTTGGCTCCTTAGACTATAAAAGGAGGCCACCCTTTTATGTAAAAGATACCTTTGAGAATATAATTCATTTAAGCTTTTTAAAGCCTTTGAGTTTCTTAAGTGAGAGTATTGTTTGCTTAGTTGACTTATCCTAAGTGGTCTCTCTTTTCTTTTGCCTTATTAGAGCCATCCAAAAGTGTTGTGCTAAGAGAATTCCAAGGGTATTATTCAACCTAAGAGTTATGTACATTTAATGAGATAATAATCACCTTACCTTATCCTTTTCCTTTCATGTTTTTTTCGCCATCTTCTACCTTGTTTTCATTCCATTTCTTGTGTAGTTTTCTTATGTTCTTGCTAAGCTTTTATCCCTTAACTCTCCACCACCTAAATCTTGTCAAGAACCACCAAAACCCTAAAGAGTAACTCAACCAAACAGCACACACCATCACCTAGACTAAGTTTTTCAAAGAAACTCACCCAAGAAACTTTTGAAGGTGCAATTGGCTCTAGAAGAAGGGGTTGCATAGAGTATGAACTCAAAATCGCTAATTACAACCAAATCAAAGGCAAGGTATAACAAAGTATAGAGTAGAGAGAAGTAGATACAAATTTATATTGGTTCACCCTACAATTAGGGTACCTCCTCTTAAGCAAACCACTTAAGAACTTTGACTAGAATGAGTTTTAACTCCTCTCCAAGACAAGTATTCTACACCTCTTTAGGCTCAAGTTTTAACGCCTCTCTAGGAATGAGTTTTGTTAAAGTAAGTATTTGGCCTAAGTTCAAGAGGGGGGGGGGGTGAATTGAACCCTTTTCAAGTCTTTTCGCAAACTTGCTTTTCAATGTGAGAATACAAATTCTTTAAAGAAACTTAGAATACA
>Ga0209489_104122_pt1 | contig 27184 bp, 11 predicted proteins | sample SiratrowhiteBW_FD_187527 | JGI IMG/M metagenome (GOLD analysis project Ga0209489, IMG submission 187527) | Root nodule microbial communities of legume samples collected from California, USA - Siratro white BW (SPAdes) (version 2) | ecosystem: Host-associated > Plants > Roots > Nodule | place... | reverse complement strand
ATATATATATATATATATATATATATATATATATATATATATATATATATTAAATTATAATTAATTTCAATTCTTTTAAAAGATATACATATTTTACAAATTATTTCATATTATATAAATAAATATAAATTTTATTTTACAAACCAAATTTATAAGATTGAGTTAAACTCAAAATTTACTTCTTAATTAAACAAAGAGCTATTTAGAGTTTATCTACTCACTTTTGAACTATTTATAAATATATAATCCTGGTATAAATTATACCATATTTAATATGAGGAGAATATTAAAGATTGTATGTCAATTAGGGATAAAATTATTTTATAGTTAAAAAAAGTGCGCAAATTATATTTTAAAAATCGATTTTATAAGATTAAGTTAAAATTAAAATCTATCATCTAATAAATTTTTTAATTATTTATTAATTACAGTCTTTAAATATAAAATATTTTAATAAAATTCCATTCTAAAAGTTATTCTTAGAATATATATAATAATTTTAAAATTGATATTAAACTAATTTATAAATATCCAAATTATATTTTTAAAATATAAATTTAAAATCCAATAAAGTATTTAGATTTAAATCTACAAATTTCAAACTATTTATTTTTTAAAAAATGTGAATTAAGATTTAAATTGGATTTTTAAAAATCCCTACTTCCAATAGTTATTTTTAAAAGAGGTCAAAGAATTACAACTAACCATAACAAAGTTTGCCAATTCAAATAATCATTTTCAATTTCTGTAAAATATAGGTGAATACAAACTTTGAAAAAAAAAATTACATGTATTTATGTAGTATTGTGGGATTGTATTTTAAAAAAATAGTTTGGTTTTAGTGATAAAATGTAAAAAAATTACCTTGGTTAAGAAACTTATCAAAAGTATTATGTATAATATATTTAGGAAAGTTGTTTGAAGTTAGAAGGTTTTCAAAAACTTAACATAGTTTCAATTATTGTTATGTTTCCTTTTTGTTCTTGAATCAAAAATTATTCTACAGATAATTTATGTTTTAACTAAAATTAAAGAATTTTTTTATAAGCACAATTCAACCTCTTAATGTGTTACTTCTATCCTAATAAATCTATATATTTTTGAGTTATTGATGTGATATTATGTAAAATAGATACTAATTTTTATTGATGGGAAATATCCATCTACTAAAAATATTGCCAAAAAAACTCCATATTTTGAATGATCAATACGTTGGGTAAAGTATTTATTAATGAATATGTCCATTTAACACAAGGGGTGTGTTTTATAGATAAAAATATATTATGAGTATTGATTTTTCTATTAATAGAATTTCCATAAAATGATTTATTACTTAATTGAATTTTAAGAAGTGATTTTCTAATTAATAGATTTTAATTTCTAAAAATTATATATTTAATAAATTGTGACATTTATAAAAATTTAAATATTGATTTTTAAATAAATGATTATGATGGTAGTTTATTTCATAAAATTTACTATCTTTATTTCTAAGAAATTAAAATTATATTATCATATTACTATCCTTTTAATGTATTTTAAAGCATTAAGTTTAGATTAATTATACTTATGTTGAATTTAACTCTCATTATTTGATTAATGGAATGTTACTATTACACTAAAAGTTATCATTAATACTAAAATTATGATGCAACTTTTTATTTAAATTGATCTAACCTGCAATAACTTATAAACCTTATCTTTATATAAAAACCATTTTTAATCCACCTTTCTTATATTACAAAATAGAAGAATGTGTGGAAAAAATGGTATTATTGTTTTTTTTAAAGAAGATCGCATATTAACTTTTTTTCCGATTTCTCATAAAAATAGAGATTTTGAAAACTGAGTTAGTTAAAAAAAAGTAAAGAATATCGATAAAAAAGTTAAAAGCAACTAATTAACACATATATTTTAGCTTTATAACTCATATCATATTTAATCAACTCAAGTAGATTATAATAACATGATAACAAATTTGCCAGGTAGATTTCAATTAAAAAAGTATGTAAGTTATTTATCAACGTTGAAATTAAGGTTACGATAACAATAAGTAAAATCAAAATCACAACATTTTTTCTTATAACTTTTATATTATAAAATGTTTTAAAATTGTATTTTAATATATATTTAATAATTTTATAGCGTAAAAAATTAATTGAAATTGATTGATAAAATATTTGTTTTGATTTTATTCAAATTTTATACTAAATTAAACAATAAATTACACCAACAACTATGATATTTGTTTAAATGACACCAACATTGTAAATAATTTAAAATTCTACACAGTCCTTTCATTTATTTAAAATACAATACCCTTTCCCATATTATGCATTCACTCCCTTACATTTCAGAAATTATGAGTCCCATATTATGACTCTCATTTATTATTGATGTACCACCCAAGCATATTTCTTCAAAAATCCTGTAATATATTTCGTTCAAAAGTTTTTTTTTTTTAAATTATATCCAATCCCACCTCTAAAACTAATTTATCTTTCAATAACTTATACATTAAACAAGATAAATGATTTATTGTGGTATTTAAGAGTACAATTGCAAGTACAATTTATTGGTTAAAATATGACAATTTAGATCTACATTCTACTTTTTTATTTTATCATTATTGGAATAATATAATCCTTTTCCATTTTATGACTCCTTCTCTATTTTATCACAAAAAAAATTATTATCAAATAAAATTGACACTGTTAATTTATCATAAATTATGTGAAAAAAATGATTAATTGGAAAGAAGAAAGAAAATGACAGAGGGTGACTTTAATTCACCATTTTCGCTACCCTAATTTTAATTATTTAATTATTTATATGAATCTTCATTTTTCACATTTTTCCCTTTGATTTCCTATGTGTAATTGTTGATGACTTCAATCGAACTGCATTGATCCGATTTCCAAACTCACAAATCTTGCGTTTCATTGTTCCCTGCAAAACAGATCGAATAGTTTGCATCACCATCGACTCACCGTAAGCGATCCACTGCTTCTTCCTTTTCCATTTGTTAAATCTATGACGGTGAACGAGTATCTGCAACATGTACAAATTAGTATAATTATTGCTTTCTTCAATCGCAAATCTGCTTAATCTGTGTTACCAAAGCCTCCATTTTCAGATCCCTCTGTTTACATTCCTGACACGGTCGTTTTTGCACTGCTTTGATTCAATTCCTGTTCCCATCCAGTTAATTTATCAGAGAACAGCTTAGGTTATGAGACTAATAGCTTGTGTGAACTAGATGTATTATTATATAGTAATTTTCCCACCAACATTGTATAATGCGTGTTAATTTATCTATTTACTTAGTTAATTTGCTGTTAGCTGTTTAATGTTAAACTGCTCTTCACTCAGATTGGTTTTACACTTTGCAGAACTGCATTTGAGTGACTCATGGAACCAGCTTCAGCTCATTCTTCATCTCAACCTAGTCCTCCAGTTTCTAATGCTGAAGAACAACACTCAACAACCAAAGTGACTGGACAGATTAACAATGCACATGATTCGCCGGCATCGTTACCTGCTTCTGGCATCTCATCATGGGCAAGAAATCTGAAACTCCCAGGCCTTGGCCTTGGACAAGCACAACAGGATTCACAGACCGAAAACACAGGCATATCAGCTTTTTCTCGCCTGACTGGTGGGCTTGGATTGCGAGCGCAGTCGTCAAAAGAAACTGCTGCTCCACTCAATTCAGGACCTGAGCAATCTAATTTGATTGAGTCCTTCGCCAAAGGGTTGATGGACTCCTCCAAGAGTGCAGTAAAAGCTGTCCAGGTCAAAGCACGCCATATTGTCTCTCAAAATAAACGTAGATACCAGGTTAGTTGACAACGAAATTTCTCACCTTATTTGGTTTTACCTCTATGATGTCCATTACATGGGTTAAATGATATGACTGATTTATGTTATCATGTCCAAATCTGTTGGTTGAGTCACTTGCATTTGTGTTAACACGTGTTCAATACCTGCATCTGCATGATTTGTTTTTGTCATCTTTCCCTCTTCAAATTGTGGATATAAAAACCGGACCCTTATATTTACATATTTTTCTGTTGATATATTTTGGCCTCTGGATTATGTAACTATTTATCTGCATTGGCAGCAACTTCCGTCTAAAATTTATTATATGAATAAGCAAACTACCTGAATTATACTATTAATGCTGCTGCTAACTGTGCTATTCCCAGTTATAACAAATCGCATAGTATCGATCTTTTTGTTTTTTCCTTAAAATATACCGATGGTCAAGCCATGAATCATTCTTTAAAATCATTTAAAAAGAAAACAAAAATCTTTTATATGGTTTCTACCTCTTGGCATGTTCCTAATTTGTTACATTACCCAAGAGGATCGTTTTGTATTTTGCGAGTAATGTACGTGATTATTAAAACCACATATCCTCTTCTTGGGTACTATAAAATAGTTGTGGACAATTTGGGTAGCTATTACAAATGGATAGAACTGGTAGTGTGGGATTGGACTTAAATGGGAGGCCGAAAATATGGAGGATGTATGTTGGAGAAACAAGGGAGGACTTAAATTTTGATCCCCCATCCCTGCATATTGCTGTTTATCAATCAAATAATTCACGCAATGTACCAATATATCAGGCATGCTCTGCTTTTCAATGCACATATGTATAAGAAAAAGGGTCTATAAAACATTTTATAGGAGATTTTGAAATTCGCTACAAACTATAGTTGCAAGAAGAGCAGGTTCTCAACATGTATTTTCCAAGTATCTTCATCTTAGGTTTATTACCTCCTATTAAAGATATGTTCTGTCTTCTAACATTCTTAATAACACAAATGTTGATTTTCCCACTATTTATAAAGCATCACGAGGTAAAGGGTCACTATCTTGACTTTGTTTATTGATGAATCAAATTGGTATTGACTTCTTAGTCAATGCCCCATATGTGTAGATGATACTCCCTCTGATACAAGTTAACATTTTTGTACCAAATTTAATGAATTTTGGAAAGAAATATATTTTTTTTTCTTAAGAAATGAGTCATCTTCCCTGCTTTTATTTTGTTGTGCTTTAATATTTTAGCTCTTATTCTTTGAAACAGGAAGATGGATTTGATTTGGATATGACATACATTACTGAAAATATAATTGCTATGGGATTTCCTGGTGGTGATCTTAGCTCTGGAATTTTTGGATACATTGAGGTATATACTTATTGACAGTCAGTCCTTGTTTCTCATGTTCAAGCCAAGCTCAGTTATCATTCAATTTTGTTTTAAGGGGTAACTGTGTTTCAGGGGTTCTATCGCAATCACATGGAAGAAGTGATCAAGTTTTTTGAAACTCATCATAAGGTAACATATTATCTATTGCAGTCCTGGGATCCTATTATATGCTCATCCATTCGCACTCAGAATTTAGGAGAGAAGCATTGAGATCTAAGTACTAGTATGAGACTTGAGTCACACATTGGAAATACGGGATTCTTGTATAGGTTTTATAAGACTTTGCGCTCTCTAATTACTATGCCTAAGTTGTGTTGTAGATCTCCTACGGTTCTTATAAAGAAGTACGGTCAAAAAAAGAAATCTAGAACAGAACCAAATACTACTTTTTCTTCTGGTTAACAGCCCAGCAACATAGAATAACACATTTTATTGGAAAATATGAACTATATCCCCTGTTAAAACCATTAAATCCCTTCATAATTCATATTATTCAGAATCCATTAGATAGACATACCCTATCCCTTTGAATAGATAAGATTCATAGCTATCTAAGGTAAATTCAATAGAATCTGAAAAACATTTGTAAATCATAAGCTTGGTTGCGTTTTTAGCTCGAGTACTTGAGTCTGTGCAGTTTTAGTGCCTTGCATTTAGTCATCATATTTTCCTAATTGTTCAAATTAATTCCTCCACCCCAAATTTCATCCATTAATTAACAGAATTTTTACATGGGTGGTAATCTATCATTGATATGTTTAGATTGTAGTCCTCTTGGTTTTAGTTTCTTGGAATTAGTTATCATATTTTCCTAATTGTTCAAATTAATTCCCCCACCCCTAGTTTCATCCATTAACTAATAGAATTTTTACAGAGGTGTAATCTTTCATTGATATGTAAAGATTCACGAAGGAAAAATATAAAATAATTAAATAAAATAATATTTATTTTATTGTATAGATTCTTTGTTATGTACATATTTTAGACACTTTTTTCTTTGCTAATTCATACAAATTAATATGCCATACTCCAACTTCCTCTAGAAATTTGAGCTATTACTCATTTTTCTTGTGTCATTAAATGGTTTGCTACAATAATTTATTTCTCCTGTCTTAATGTACTTAGTGTTGATAATTTATTAATTATCTTCTCACAACTTTATTCTTTTGAAACCTTGATGTGCAGGGTAAATACAAAGTATACAATCTTTGTTCAGAAAGGTTATATGATGGATCATTATTCCAGGGGAAGGTGTGATTTTCATCTTTATCTTCACTTTAGTAATCAAATTGATGTACTGGCATTGACGCGTAATAATTTTGACTGTTGCCTATAACTTTTTACCTGTCTAGTGTGCTGCACCTGCGCTTTCTGTGCATTTGTTCTTTATGTTATACTTAAAGTTGAAAATTTGAGTCAACTTGCCAAGAGCTTATGATTGTTAATGTAACTATCTAGAGTTTGGTATTTTTAAATATTTTAAATGGTTGATGGTAACTCTCTTGCTCCAAAACACTCAGATAGAAAGGAAATAGCATTTTTTTTATGTCATGGGACCTGGTAAAGATCAATAACAAGGGAAAAAAAATGAAAAGTATTCTAAATTGTATCCTTTTTACAAATGGACATTCTAAACTTTAATTTAGTCTCAATTTGTAGTAAATAAATATATCTTTCTGTTAACCTTTAATATGCATTGAATACTAAGCATTCAATAATTTTAATGTAACAAATCAGTAAAATACTTTTAAGGAACTTTATGAAATGATTAAAAACAAAACAAAACCATGAGCTCATGTTAGTCGCCCCTCTTGTTGGACCTTCCCTTCCTCTCCTATGCCTCAAACTATATATTACTACATTCCGAACAGCCACCTCCTTTTGTTGGGAAAAGCTTGGAGATACGACTAGGGAATAATGGTTATGTAAAATAAAACGGGGGTGAAAAAGAAAAAATCTGATTGTTTCTAAGTTATATAACTTTGGTGGTTGATATTTGGTATACTATGACAATACCTTGCATATCCTCGACAGAAGTATTTAGAAGATCCTCTTGACATTTGCAGATTTCTTACACTCAAATGCAGTCAATTGCCATGCCATTCCCCGAAGAACTCTAACAACATTTTAGAATGTCTGACAACATCACATAAGAACATTAAAAATTTGGATATAAATATGGACAAATTATTATTTGACTTTTTTGTTCCTGTTTGGTTTTGCAGATGTCAGAAAAAAGATTTAAAGAATGGAACACAATTTCTTATATCAAATTAAATTAGTGTAATATCTATGTTTGTCCTGTTAACGTACTGGGATTGTTTTCAGGTTGCGACTTTCCCATTTACTGATCATAATTGCCCCCCCATTCAACTTATAGCATCATTCTGTCAAAGTGCATATTCATGGTTGAAGGAGGATATTCAAAATGTGGTGGTTGTTCATTGTAAAGCTGGTATGGGGAGGACTGGATTGATGATATGTTGTCTTCTTTTGTTTCTTAAGGCAAGTCACGATAATCAACTTCAAAGATTTTGGAATTTTACTTGTGCTCTTCTTCACTCTGAATTTTTCAATCTTTTGACTGTCAATATCATTTTGCAGTTCTTCCCAACTGCAGAGGAAGCCATTGATTACTTTAACCATAAAAGATGTGTAGATGGAAAGGCTCTAGTCCTCCCTAGTCAAATAGTAAGTCAATAATTTTGGTTTATTGTTTTATTCAAGAGGTGATATATTCTGCCATTCTGGACATATTTCTCTAAATCATTTATTTCTGTAATTTTTTAGAGATATGTAAAATACTTTGAACGGACTTTAACACAATTCAATGGAGAAGTCCAGCCTGGACGAAGGTAAGATGTAATTTTGTCACAATGTACCAGAATCGAAGAAGGCTCCTCTTAATTTGGACTTTGACAGGTGCATACTAAGAGGGTTTCGGCTTCACAAGTGCCCTTATTGGATTAGACCATCCATTACAATTTCTGATCATAAGGGTAAGTAGCAAAGCTCATTTATTTTTCTCTTCATGTTATTCCTGCAATGTTATAGTGTGAATTTCAACACATTTTTGAGCAAAACTAAAATCACTTACACAGTGTTTGGTTGAGAGGACGGGTGAGGATAAAAATAATGTGGTGTTTTCGGTGAGAAAGGAAGAGAAGAGAAATAATTTAAAAGAATAGTGGAATGCGTTGTACTACTTATTATCTATTTCTACTCATCTGTTTATCTCTCTCCTCATCTTATCTCGATTTCTCTTCAACCAAACACCTTTCATTTCACATTTATCATTCATCTATTTCCATTCTACCTACTGTTTTCCATTTAACCTATTTCTCTCCATCTACCCAACAAAGTATTGGATTCCAAGTTTTGCATGGAGAGAAAAGGAAGAATGTAATGGTACAATTATAAAAAGGACATTGTGTGGAGTCAACCATTGCTGTACTTGGTCAAGGAGTAAATGCACGAATGGACATAAATGAGATGACAGCTAAAAATAAGTTCTCAATATTATCTCGTATAAGTATAGCTCAAGAAATTCGAACCATTCATCTGGCGGTCTGGTTCAGAACTTCAGATGTCCACCTTTAATATGGTTGCACTTTTTAACCTGAAAGTGCCTTGTATCTTTTCCCGATTGAATATAAACCAAAGTAATTGATATGTATTTTTACCTCTACAAGACTCTAGTTGGTACTTTACTTTCTCATGCAAATAGTCAAGTTGTTCTTACGACTGACATTTTAATCTACAAAGCCTGATGTTTTAACTTATTCCCAGGAGTTCTGTTTGCCACAAAAAACCATCCCAAAACAAAAGATCTATTGGTACACACTATTTTCTATCCCATCCTTTCTGAATTTTGCTAATATATGGATTTTAATTTGATTACTGAATTTACTTTCTAAACTCACTTGCAGCCAGAAGATTTCTGGATCAGTGCACCGAAGAAAGGAATTGTAGTCTTTGCACTACCAGGAGAACCTGGTCTGACGGAGTTGGTAGGAGACTTCAAAATTCATTTTAATGATAGACATGGAAATTTCTACTGGTATGTTCAGAAACCTGTTTCTTTCAGGCCCTTTATTTATGTTTTTTGCTACTTTTCAGAATCATTATGATTATATTGTGACATTTAGAGTGATTTTGATTTATAATTCTTCATCAGTGTATATATTCGGCCTTACACTTTTAACACGATGACGTAATATTATATCATGATAATTATTTTCATTCCTATTCCAATTTATATTATAGATTTGTTTTCTTAAAAGATCTGTATGATATACAAATTAACAGTTTTCTTGATGTAACAATTTCTTCTTGGCAGTTGGATGAATACAACAATGACAGAAAATCGAAAAATTTTAGATGGTTCAGATTTTGATGGTTTCGACAAGGTAAAATATTCACTTCTTTTCAATTTTATTTTGTATGCAGGTTTAATCTCAGTATCTTGCTGCAGTCCCTACTTAAGTTATTGGTTTATTCTCTGAAACTGACGATAATTTAAACCTTACCGTTGCACTCTTCAGAGGAAGATCCCCGCTCCAGGATTCCGGGTGGAAGTTGTCATGATAGACTATAATGGCACCCTACCTGCAAGGACAACAGCCAATGCCGCCAGCAAAGGATCTGACGGAAACACAGCCGATGCCCTACCTGGTCCAAAGCCTTCTACATCTAATTCAACTGAGGGTAAACTCCCAGGAAATGGAGATGATGTATTCTCAGACAGTGATGAAGAGGAGAGCCGAGATACACAAAGCAAGAAAGCTGCAACTGAGTACAAATCTATGGCACCTCATCAAGTATCTGAGGCGACAACAGACCATGTAGGGACGTTGGCACACACAACGGATCGGTTGTCACTACAGCATGAGTCACGCATGCCAAACAATTATTCTGAAGAATCTACTGCAAATAAACATCATAAAATCCATACAGACAATAGCAGCACAAACGTGGGATCTGTAGAGGCAAGTGACATCAAGGCAATTGCAGCAGATGCTTCAGTTTTTTCCTTTGGGGATGAAGACTTTGAAAGTGATTAAAAGGAGGTGGGATGAACTGCCGATCCATTTCAATACTATTAAGGAAAGGCATCAGGCATTACGGAATTCCTTGTTTTCTCCCAATTTGTTGTCAAATGAACTTTCCTCTAATTACTTATACCTTGTATATTTTGGGTTATATATTTATTTGAGTCTTTTAAGTTTTCTAAGTATGTGCTTCCCTGTCGACTGGAGAATTCCACAAAAGGTAACAAATACAAATCATATTAGCGTATTGTGAGTTGAAACAAGAAAAAAAGGTCACAAATACAAGATACCAATATTTCTTTCCAAAGTTATAATATTGGGTAACAAACCCAGTACCTATATGTTTAATCTTACTTAATTGAAAGAAATCCTGGTCTTTTTCTTATCAATTTCCTAATGAAATATTTGAAAGAAATAATTATTTTTCAACAATAATCAATTGTCAAACTTGCAGTATAGTACTTTTTTCAGACTCACATTCAACAATTTATGCAAATACTATGTTTTGTGGAGATCTTATATGACATGTATTAAGTAGTATATAGCTTGGAAAAAAAGTTGACTGGTTGTGTGCATTTTGAACTAATGATTTAGATATTCCCACGCTATTTATTATTAGCTTTTCACCATCAAAGAGTAGATGCAATTTTAATCAAAATTAAAGTTTCATGAAATCAACCAAGGAAGCAACTACACTAACGTAGGACAACACTGAATGGATATAATTGATATAATATAGCTAATGTCCAACATATAGCATATGACCACATCGATGATGTATATATAATGAACATGACAAATTTTAATCCTAATTAGATATATCTGATTTACGTTACTAATCTTGTATTAAATTTTATATTTTTGTAACTGTAACACGGTTGTCTGTGTCTAAGCTATTTTACCCTATGTATCTGACCTTCCCAGTTACCAATCTTCAAAATCAACTTATATTGAGAGACGAAACTTTAAATATTAATTAATGAATACCACTCCAAATACTGCACCTAATTTATGTTTCTATCTAAATTGTGGAATGTTAGGGGACTGTATTTATGGCTTGTTTTCTCTGCCATGTTAGTTAATGAATAATGTTCATTCAGTCAAAACTCAAAAAAGTGATTGTCATTTCCAACTATATAATACACTGTTTGAGTTCTCATCCCCAACTATATAATACACAGTCAACAAAATAACACCTACCAGAGAAAATGAGATTTAACACAACTTGTAAAACTTTTTTTTGATGAAATATGCAGATTTCATCAAAAACTATACCGAGTGTTCAGTTTAGAGACAAACAGAAGAAATAATCTACACCAAATAGAAAAGAGACAATCAACTAGAGTAATTGACATATCTACTTAACAATAGAAATGCTGCTATCAGCTGTTCATAACAAAACAAAAAATCACATCACCAACACATCAAAGACAGGCAATGAACATGAGAACTCATCTCACAATTGGGGAATGCCAACATGGCAAGAACATTTTTGCTACTTTCTTACTAACATCATAAAAAGCTGCTACTGGAGACATTATCAATGTTAGACAACCTTCTGAAGGCACACGATAACAAATTTCTACCAGCCAAAAGGCCCAACCTTGTCCGCAACATTGTCAATCGGGTGTTGTTATTACTTGAAGGAGCCTCAGCCTCCACCTCAGCTTCTTCCTCAGCCTCTGCCACACCATCCTGAGCTCGCCCAACCCCATCACTTCCACTCCCATCCAAAGCTTCAACTTCACTATCATCATAATTAAACGCCAAAGAAACCCTCTTTTCTCGCACCCACTCTACCCCTCTACCGGTAATCTTTCTGCACTTCTTCACCTTAACCTTGACCAAATTGGGACATCCCGAAGCTAGAGCTCCGATCCCAGCATTGGATACAGGACACCCTTTAATGCACAGCTTCTTGAGTGCAACACACTTATCAGCAATACACTCAATCTCCGCATCACCAACGGTTCCAATCCCACAAAGAGCCAACCTCTCCAAATTCTTGCAATTGCATGCAATCGCAGCCAAGCTCGAGAAAGTAGGATAAACACCAATCAACACAAGCTCCTGCAAATCAGGACAATGTTTGGCAATGGCAGCCAAACCATCATCACCAATCCTATTAGTCCTCCACCCATCTATGTGAATCTTCCTCAACAACCTGCACCTCTCAGCAACCATCGCAAGCCCCACATTGGAGCACTCCGCGGTTTTCACAACGTGCAGAGTCTCCAACCCCGGACACCTGGACACCCCCACAAGTCCCACATCGCTAACTTGAACCTTCTCCAAGTGAATCTCAACCAACCCACCGTTTAAACACCCAATCCTAACCAGACTATCATCCCAATCCCCCGTACACCCAATCACCTTCAAAGTTCGAAGCTTCTTCGAACTAATCACAAGCGGCGTAAAGCTTTGACCGTTCACGAGCTCCTTTAGGCATATAGATTTCAACGAAGTCGCGGCGCCAACCTCCACCTCGGTGATATGGTGGACCCCACGGAGCCGCTTCAGCGTCAGATCTTCCAACGTCACGCATCGATCGAGAAGCGCCGCGATTCCCTTCGTGCCGAACATGCACGACGCGCACGATAGCTTCTTCAAGGCCTTGCAGTTATCGCCTACGCCGGCCATTCCAATTTCCGTTACGTCACGGCACCCACGCAGCTTCAGACGCGTGAGGTTCCTGCACCGCATCGAGATCATAATCAAAGCGTCGTCGTTTAAGCTCGCGTACTTCCGGTCGATTCGTAAAGTGAGTTTTGTTACCGAGTCGAAGCGGTCAAATAGCGGGGTAACGAGCTCTTGCAATTCCGGCCGTGCGACAAGCGAGAGGCGGTGCCGCCTCTCTCCGTCCACGCGGCGCCATCGCCGGCAGACCTGAGAGCACTCTTTCCGGTCGGCGTTTCCGAGAAAATGAAAGATCACGGCCAAGCAATCGTCGGAAAGAAGGATGGTGTGGTCCGCATCGAAATCGGGATCGCTGTTTGAATGTAAGTGAGAAATTTGGTGGCGGTTGAGGTCCGTCGGCGGTGCCGCGGCGGTGGACGGTGACTGTCCCATAGAAAATGTGAGGAGGAAGCGGCGGAGAGGTATTGAAGGATTTAATAGAAAGAGAGGAGGCGCGTGTCGTACTCGCGCGACGACCAGGAAGTGGGCGAGATTTGCGTATGGTTTCATGCATCAGAGTCAGCCCAAGAACGCCGTAGTGGGCTTGCGTGTCTCTGTCATCTTGGACCTGGCCTTTCACCTTTCTTTTTCTCTTTCTTTTTTTTTTAATTACCCTTTTTTATCTGTCTTTTTTTATATTCTACATTTAAAGACAAAATACAAAAAATAATATTACATAGAAGGAGGTGTTTAATTAGAAAAATAAGGCTTTATTTTATTTTTTTACACAAATCTTACAGACATTATTAAAATTATTGTAATATAATTGTAGTATCTAGTGTAGGTAAAATTCAGTTGTTAGAAATTTGTTTCAACCCTATTGACTCGCAAAACCTCTGTCTTTCCAGAAAACGCGCACATTTGTTTACCTATATTCTTATATTCTTCGTTGGACTTACCATTTTCTAACAATACTAATTTTTTTTCTATAACTATTTTTATTGCCAATATTTAAACATGAAGATTTTTCAGTTTATTACTTATTTGGAAGCTGTAATTAAAGTAAATTGGAAACGTAATCTGAATGCAAAGTTTTTTCAAATTGAATAAAATGATTTATATTTCAGAACATAATTCAGCACTAATTGATGGCTTTGACTAATCAGTATAACCACTCATTTATTACCGGTTTAAGGTAGATTTTATTTTTTTAATCGTTTAAAAAGAGTGAAATGCGTAGAGAATCGATTCTTCATATAAAATAATGAGGTCCTACACTAGGAATTCTAAGTTCTCCATTTGTGACCATAAGTTGAGACTTGGTCACGAAGAGAGGGCGAAAATTATTTCCTATATCAATTTTTTTTATTTTATATTTTTAAATAAAGTCTAATAAGGGAGTGTCTTTATTATGATGACTTATTTGAGTTTGTGTACAAGTTAGTACGTTTTTCAGCTATGGAATACCTTAGATTCACCCAAAAAAATATCGATAAAAACAATAATAGTCGCCAAGTAATAACAATTTTGTAAAAAAAAAAAAAAATCACTTCTCATTGGTTGTGTCAATTTTAGAAGTTAAACAAAATTACAATTGCAAAAATTAGAAACTTATATAATATTAAGAACAAAATTATCTAATGTTTATAGCTTAAATACTAATTTAATTACTCGTGTCAATTTTGGAAGTTCAAATAACAAACAATTATCAAAATTAGAAACTAAACTAATATTTTTATAATATTAAGAACTAACTTTTATAATGCTTATACTTTAAGAACTGATTTAATGTATTATTTATCGTATCAAGACACTGAATTTTTATGTTGATGTAATTTTTTTGTCATATTTTGTAAATAGACATAATTTTTGTAATGAGTAAATAGTACGTAGTACGATTTTATTATAAAAAAAAATTATGTTTTTATTATATGCTTTTAATTTTCAGAAGATTAAACTGTAAGAATATAGTTTCAGCGTTAACTTTGAAATAGTATTTTCTCTGCAGGAATTATGGGAGTTGTTCAAGATTTCAATATTAATGTTATTATTTAAATTATGGAAATTAAAATTTTGAGTGAAATTAATTGTAATTCACAAACGTTTCTCATTAATACCGAAATCAATAATTAGTATTAGTAAAATTGATTTTTTTGAAATATATATATATATATATATATATATATATATATATATATATATATAATTTTTTTAATAATAATAAATATAAAAATGATTTAATTTATCATTTTATCTTTCCAAAAAAAAAACAGAAATTTCTTAAACTTTTTATAATAACTCTGTTTCAATTTTAGTTAATCTTAAAAGTCATAAAGTTTCCTTCTAGTGCCATTCATAAAAAATATAACTATTTATTTTAGAACAAATTCTACCGAGCTATTAAGAATTAAGATTCAATTATATATATATATATATATATATATATATATATATATATATATATATATATATATATATATATATTTTGGATATGTGATAACATTCAATTCAATTTATATTTAATTTAACATGTATCAATTAAAAATCTTGTAATTTGAATAAATATTCAATCATGAGATTTGTATTATTACTACTAACTGTCATCCTTCTTTTTATAATAGTGATTAGTTATTGACATTTCCATTATCATTTTTCATTATTGAGATAATTTTTACTATTAAATACATTTTCAAACTATTATCGTACAAGAAGAAATGAAAATTTAATTATTTAAACATAAAATAGAGCTCATATAACAACTAAATATATTTTTTTCTTTGCTATGCCCCTATTAAATAACGAAGACAGAATTTCAAAGCAATAGTTAACAAATAAGGGTAAAAAGTTAATATTTGTAAAAAAAAAATCGGATGAAATAATTATTTTTCTTAGTCCATGTAATTTTGCTTAAATTAAGTTTAGAGAGATTTTTACAAATAAGAATTATTCTCCTCATATTTTAAAATATTATTAAAAATATTTCTTTTTAAGTATAATTTAATCATCCGTCTTTTTTTATATTGACAAAATTTTTATATTGGTGTAATTTTTGTTCCGCATTTCGTAGAAAATTTTTTAATTTTCACGTGCATAAGAGATACAATTTTATCACTAAAAAATTGTGTTTGTATTGTAAGTTTTCAATATTTTAAAAGTGAAATTATGAGAATATATTATTAGATTAATGTTAATGTTAAAATAAAATTATATGTTTACATGATTTTATCTCTATATGATTTTGCTTAATTTATGGTTATATTTTAATGTTTTGTGAAAAATGGTGGGATAAACTTTGTCAATTACAATTAATCTCATTCAACATATTTTGTCAATTATAATTAGTTTAACTTAATATATTGTAAGTTTTCAATATTTTAAAAGTGAAATTATGAGAATATATTATTAGATTAATGTTAATGTTAAAATAAAATTATATGTTTACATGATTTTATCTCTATATGATTTTGCTTAATTTATGGTTATATTTTAATGTTTTGTGAAAAATGGTGGGATAAACTTTGTCAATTACAATTAATCTCATTCAACATATTTTGTCAATTATAATTAGTTTAACTTAATATTTCAATTTTCATGATCTCATTAATATTACTTTGTTAATTATAATTAATTTTACCTATCAGACTTGGTAAATTATAATTAATTTCACCTAACCTTTCTATTCTCTTAATTTTATTATGGGACATCCTTTATCAATTATATTTAATTTCACTTAAAATTTCAATTCTCACAATTTAAGTAATAGTATTTAATAATGAAATCTTGTACCACTTTCATGATTATTTTCTAATGTCCCTTATAATAAATTAAGCAAAATGGTGTAGAGAAAACACAATTTTAAAATATATGAAAGATATGTTCTCACTATTTATTTTTTCTGAAATTGAAAGTATATAATAAAAACATTATTTCTTTATAATAAAATCGTTTCACTTACACACGATTTACTCATTAGGAGAATTAAAAGATTTTATGTCTGTTTACAATAAAAAAATACATCAATATAAAAATTTTATAAAAATTTTACTTGCTTATATAAATATTAGTAAACATTTGTAATTGTAGCTTGTATCTCGAAATCAAACACGATTTACTTATTACGAGAATTAAAAGATTTTATGTCTATTTATAATAAAAAAATACATCAATATAAAAATTTTACTTGCTTATATCAATATTAGTAAACATTTGAGTTTTGTAGCTTGTATCTCCAAATCAAATAATATAAAGTTTTAAATACTAGTAATATCACTATTAATATGAATGAAAAAACTCATATACTAATCATTCTTAACTGGTTATAAAAGAATTGTTGATATAATATCATCATCTAAAAAATAAGTTATTAAATATATTTAACTAAACCATTTATCTAATTATATTTTTAGAGGTTTATTAATAATCATAACTGTTTTTATTTATCATCACTATAATCTACGGTCACTCAATATTTCTTTCATTGAGAAGTGATCATTTGTACTCCCGTTACATTACATACACTATTATTATAATTACTGTTGTCACCAAATAAACCCAATCACATCACATATACTATTATTATAATTACATTACATACTTTAAGTAGGCATCTTACTGGATCTTCCTTGGTTCTTCCTTAACTCTAGAAAATCAAACAAACAAATCACCATCTCTCAAACTTCTTCATAAGCATATTATCATGCATTAACAGCCACTGCAATGCTCATATTATCCTGCATAAGGATTTTGTGTCATGCCCTTTTCTTTCAGTCAAAGTTATGATTGAATATCACAATTGATGAACTATCTTGCTTGGATGGGAAAAGCAAGTATAATCGGTGGAGATTGTTTTTTCTCTTTTTTTTACTGTTGCATAGTGCAACATCTTCAAGTCACCTTTGATGGTTTGGGAGTGAATGAAAATAATGGTCACTTATTATTCTTCCCATCCAACACAACACAACAACTTTTGAGGCCCTTTTGGTAACTATCAAAATCATCCATTTTACGTCATCATCGTCATCATTTATGATTTTTTTTTTTCAAAATAACATACTTTAACTTCTTTTATCCTAATAATATATTATATGTAATATAATTATATAAATATTGAGAGTTCAGTTTATTGTAACAATTCAAATTTATTTCTCAGTAAACTGAATTTTAAATGCTTGGATGTAATTTCGTTAAAAGATTAATTCAGAATTTGGTTTTCGAGAAACTGAATTCTGAAATGTGTTTTAATTTTTTTATTTATTTAAGAATAAAGAAAAAAATTTAAAATAAAAAAGTAATATTTTGAACAATAAATATTAAAAATAAATTTAGAAAAAATATAAATTAAAAAAAAGAAAAGTTTAGAAAGATAATTATATTGAAGAATAATATTTTAGAAAAACAAATATATTTTAAATAATAATTTAGAAAACTAATTATATTAAAAAATAATTCTTTAGAAAATATTATAATTTTAAAAATAATTAGTTTGAAATTAAAAATGTGAAAATTTAATTTGTTAAAAAAATTAAATATTTAGAGAAGTCACTATTTAGTTTTGTATTGAATTAAAAAATGTAATATTAATAGTTACTTACTTATAAATAAAATTCAGATTAAATAAATTTAATTGTAAAAATGTAAAATATATATATATAATTAATTTTTTTTATTTATAGAATTTTAAGATTTATTTTTCAATCATAAAAATAATTATGTTAATAACAATAGGGATAAAAAAATAAGGAACAACGTTCTTTATAAACAGTTAATTTTTTAAATTATTACCTTTATTTGAATAATTATTTTTATATATAATTATTATATTTATAAATAATTTAATTATTATAATTATTATTCACAAATCAATAATTTAAATTATATAAAACACTTTCCACTATTTTTTCTTTGAAAATTTCCAAACCAAAATTACAAAAACAAAATATTTCAAATTTTATAAATGTTAATTTTGTTAACAAATTTTCTTATTTACATATTTTTTCTAAATAAGTATTGCCTAAAATATATGCTTTTTAAATAATTATTTTTCTAAATTACTATATTCTATAATTATTTTATAAATAACTTTTTTATAGAATTACCAAACTAATTTTTTTAAGAGTAATTATTTTTAAAATTATAAATTATGAAAAAATTCATTTACGTTTCTCTATAAAAGAAAAAAAAAACAAAATTCAATTCAGGATTCGATTTTCTGGGAATCAAATTCTGAAATGATCTTTTGACAAAAATATACTAAATCATGTTCAGAAACTGGTTTATGAGAAATTGAATTCTGAATTGTCACAATTAACCATATTATTCGAGTAATTAATTGACTCTATTTGAAGAAAACAAAAAAAAAGCCCTTGCCATTTTGAAAAAAGTTTTCGACCATTCACACTTCGCCGATTTTAATTAACATCGTGTCAAAATGTTCTAGTCCGATAATCGAGATTCGTTTATAAGCTTGGATTCTTATATGATATGAAATTATTTCGAGGGAAATAGCTTTAGAACAACATCGTCGTAATTTGTCTTTTTTTTTTTCTATTTTTTCCTAACCTATTATTTTATCTAATTAAACACTCACATGAGTAAGATTTAATACCAAATAATTTTGTTCTGGACTTCAAATTTTACTAGAGTAATTTTTTCAAAAGAAAAAGCAAGTTGCGTTAGCAGCAACACTACCTTACTTCATACGTGGCAGCACCTAACAAATAATATAACTGGTACATAAACATGTTTGACTAGTAATTCGTGACTACGTTGTTCTCTTCATATTTTAGTAGTAGAGATTTTTATTATCAATATTATAAAAAGTATTTATTTTTTATATACAATGTACTATTTTATTTATTTATTTCATAACTCATACATTCATGATCGTCATAATATCAATAACATATTTACAAGAAGATTGTGATGTGATGTAAACATAGGATTTTCGATGACAAAATTTAAATCATTAAAGATATTGAAGTAACCCATTTTAGTGGTTTGTCATTATTGTTAGCACATAACTGAGTACTGTAGTTGTTACTACAACACCTAACATTTATATTAATATTATCTTCAGTAAGAAAAATATTACACCACTAAGACCAATCATACGGTTATTCTCAGCAGGTATTGTCACTGTTCCTAGTTGTCATTATTGAGATAAGAAATAGTTACAGATAATTATTATCGTATAGAAATAACCCATTTTACTATATGTTGTCATTATTGTTAGCACATTGTATTAATTACTATAACTGAGTATTGTATTAATTACTACAACCGTGATTAATTAACATTTATATTAGCAATAGATGTTATATCACCGTTAGTAAAAATATTACCACTGCAACCAAATCAAATAAAACCAATCACATTGTTATTGTGAGTAAATATTGTCACTTCCAATGTTCACATCTCTCCTTAATACCAGGACAATAATTACTATTTTCATGTTTTTTTCTATATCACAAAAACAATCAATCATATTATTAATATCATTAAATCTTGTGCATATTAACATTTTCATTTTTAAAATAATTAGTAAAATTCTAAGCACTTAAACTGTTTCATATAAAAAAGGTTTAAATTAACTTTTTATTTTATAAGTAACGCATGAAATGATATGTTAAATGGCTTCTTCATTCTGACACCATAGCCAAACAACTCTCTATCTTCTTCTCTCATTCTCTTCTTCTTATTCTTCTTCTTCATCTTCTTTGAATACCATGCCTCACCCACCCTCCCCTTCTTTCCTCCTCTGTCATGAACAACACTCCTCTTTCCAACAACATTCTCCAACTCTCATCTCCACCCCATCTTCACCTTCCATTTTTTCCGACAACCACCTCTTCTCCCAACACGACCACCTTCTCTCTCTACTCTCCAAAGAGACCGAAACGCATTTCAATCCCTCCCCTTGCCACCACGTCGTACGCTGGATTTCTACACTTTCCCACTTCCACGGTTTCGCTCCTCTCACCACTGTTCTTGCCGTTAACTACTTCTACAGGTTCCTCAGCAGAAGAAGCTTTCAGAGGAAAGATAAACCATGGAGGACTCAAAAAGTAGCCGTTGCCTGCGTCTCTCTCGCGGCCAAAGTGGAGGAGACACGAGTGCCGCTTCTTCTGGAGTTGCAAGTACGTTTTCCGACATCGCCGTTTGTTTTCTAAAGTTTCATTTTTCTTTGTTTCTACTGTTAAACGTTGAAGTGGTTATTTTGTTTAGGTGGGGGAATCGAAATTTGTGTTTGGAGCGAAGACCATACATACAATGGAGCTCCTCGTGTTGTCCACTCTCGAATGGAAAATGAACCCCGTCACCCCAATCTGTTTCTTTCAACACTTTCTCACAAGGCTTGCTTTAAAGCCTCACTTGCACTGGGAAATTCTTTGTGGGTGCCAGCATGTTCTTCTCTCTGTCATTGCCGGTAAGTAACAATAATGTTAATCAATATGATACGTATCATATTAATATGTGATTAACTTGGTGTGTATTGTAATATTTATAATTCTTTATTATTTTTCAGATTCAAGGGTTATGAGTTATCTTCCTTCTACATTGGCTGCTGCTATAATGATCCACGTTATTGAAGAGATTGAACCATTGAATGCCAAGGAGTACCGAAATCAGCTTCTTGGTTTACTCAGAAGTAATGAGGTGTGTGTCACTTTCTCTTTAATTGTTCAAATCTGCCACTGTTTTGAGTGACTGATTGGAAAAATTTGGTGGCTAATGTTACAGGAGCAAGTGAATGAGTGCTACAAACTGATGCTGGGACTATTAGTTTGCTGTGAAGAGATTCACAATCCTGATCAGAGGCGCAAACGTTTCTCTGAGCCAAGTAGCCCTGATGGGGTCATTGATGCGTCTTTCTGCTGTGAAAGTTCAAATGATTCATGGTCAGTGGCATCACTTTCTGTGGAGGCAGAGTTTAAGAGAAGAAAAGCTCAGGGCCAGCCGATGCGTTTACCTTCAGTGGATCGAGTGCCTATTGGTGTTCTAAATATTCCTCGTTAATAACTTAGAATCATTTTAGTTTTATTAGGAACCGCAAGAAAATATCTGGCAGTTTATGGAGGAGAACTTGTGTTGTTAGTTTTTGGATTAATGGCTGAACATTTGAAAATGAACGAGGCAGAGAGACTCTTTTCCTCCACCCTCCACTGTTATTTTAGTGAAACAATACATTACATGAATATTAGTTTTACAATTTGGTTCCATTTGAGACATCCTAATTTCTCCACATTTTGATCTCGAAGTTATTGACTAAACCCAGCTTTCAACTCTAATTCTATTTCATAAATATATAATAACTCCTTTCTTGTCAATTTTTGGAGGAAAATATGTGTATGTATGTTTCAACTTTTAATGGTCGTATAGTCAGATCAAACATTTTTCTTACTGTTTGACATTAAGTATGAACATGGGGACTTTGAGCAATTCAGTGTCTGTGGTCGCAAATTTAATGCAATGTTTGCTGTCACTAACTACCATATTATAATTGAAAATGCAAGTCCATATTACGACACAATGAGTTATAATTGAAGATGCAGCTCCATATGACGACACTATATGACTGTTGTCTTGTTAAAAGAGACATCTTCCCGTTAACTGAAAATTCGGAATTAAAATTTCACCATATGGGTTTTGAGCACTTAAAACATCTCTGATAGAAGTAACTTACATAAGTTGCTTCATATATTAAAATTGTAGTTTGTGATTTTTATTGTCATACTGTTGTTAAGAAAGTCTTTCTTTCCCAATTGCGTTCTAGTGAAAGAAATTTTAAGAACTAATTTACAATTTTATATTTTTGTAATTTAGACTAAATTATTTATTATTTTGTCAATATTTTTTTTACTTTGAGATGCTTACGGAAATAATTAGAATACCTTTTAAGCATCTTGTGAGTACATAAGACTTTTTCAATAGATGAGTTCCTTGAAGCAACGTAAAGCAACTTCTAAACATTTCTAAATGAAGGTACTCTTGTCATTATAAAGTAAAGATGCCAAAATAGAAAATGCATTTTGCACGATAACTAAATAATGATAAAGATGGACTCTAGCTGCTATGAACTTGAATTCGATATAGGTGATGGGTGATCGAGAAGTTTTGTGGAAAGATGAATTCTCTCTTAACTTTTAGGAGTTTTGTCTGACTTTTATGTTTGGAAAGTGATAGAGCCATGCTCATAATGTAGCTATTTCACAGAAGAACAGAAAATAGGTACGCAAAGAAGGCAAAATGATCAAAGGGAAGACTGGTCATCATAGGACCAAATATTTGAAAATGACAAACTTTTTGAAATCGGGTGCCTTTGTTACCTCTCTGTCCTGTTCCTTTCCCATTTTTAACTCAGATATGGTCAGCTATGTGTTGCGGTTGCATCATGTCATAGTTATGATGCTTTTTAATCGATGGTGTGAGATTTTCAATGTGACACCTATATCCCTGCCCAACAATGATTCTATGTGAGTATTGAAAAGAGAAATAACGGAAAGAACAAATAAGAATGAAACGCAGGAGTACCTAAAGTTAAAAAAATGTGGAGATTGAAAGTAAGAGACGTAGGAAAGAATTTATATATATATATATATATATATATATATATATATATATATATATATATATATATAGTAGAAACAATTTTGTAGAAAGACAAATGTAGAAATTTGATTTTTAATTGGGAAAAGGTTGAGGAGCGAGCCCAAGTGAAAACAGTTCTTTTTTATTAAAATCGTTTTAAGTTCAAGATATGTGATGATTAAATTTGGCGATTTTAGGTATTTTTTTTTTTTTTACCAAAACCACAATATTTATATATACATAATTTATTTTCTTAAAATATAATCATATTTTACTTTTAATTTCTAAAATAATTTTGTTTGACTTTGATTCTATAAAATTTTCATATTCTTCCTAAAATACAACTATGCTTAGGGAAAAAATATATTAAGTCATTACTTAATTATTTTAAAATTATTATTTATTGAATATCTCACATCAATTAGAAATAATAGTTTATAAGTGGATATAAACCTCACCTTACAGTTAATTTATAAGATTGAGTTAGGCTCAAAATTTACTTCTAATATGATATGGTATCAGAATCTATCTTAATACCACCCACTAAGACTGTCATCAACTACTCTTAAATATATAATCTTACGAATTTAAAGAGTATTATAAAAGATAAAGCAAAAATTTAATCAATTTACGCTGACTTGAAAAGATGTTTAAAATGTAAAAAACAATATTCTTTTCTTTCTATAAAATTAAAAAAAATTATTAATATATCTTTTAAGACAATAATTTGCGAAGTCCACTAACTATTTTATAGTAAATTTGTGACGAGAATATCATGTAAAACCTTTTTTTTAATACAGAGTCTCTTTTTTTTTTCTTTATTGTCGTTAGGAAATACTAAAATAAATATTATTGTGTGGCATTTCGAAAATAAAAGACATTAAAAAAATAATATAACTATATTTTCTACTTTTGTACAAATTTTGAGGAAAAAAAATTCAAATAAATAATAAGCAAGATAGAAGATGAAAATATTACATGGGAAAAGACTACTCTGTCTCTAAAGAGGATCTCATTTAATTATAGAAAATATCTCACGACTAATACAATTTATAATAAACTGTTGGAGATCCTACATCGACTAGAGATGAGACTTTTGAATAATTTATAATATGGGTGCAAACCTTATTTTAAAAGTCGGTTTTGTAAGGTTAAGTTAGACTTAAATTATACTTCTTGATATAGTATTAGAGTCTATCCTAACACGGTTGTTGGGCCTATCGGGCTATCCGTTATCGAGTCGCTATTAGACCACTCTTAAACAATATAAGACGAATTCTCCGTAAAATCTTGAATTCCAAAAATACCCTAATTCAAATGACGAAAAAGGACATGTATTTTCTCTCTCCCTTTCTTTCTTTTTGTCTTTCTTTCTTTCTCTCTTTTTCTTTTCTCTTTCTTTCTTTTTTCCTTTTTTCTTTTCTCTTTCATTATTTCTTTCTCTCTTTCTTTCTTTATTTTTTTTCTCTTTCATTCTTTCTTTCTTTCTTTCTTTTTTTCATTCATTCTTTCTTTCTCTCTTTTTCTCTCTCTCTTTCTTTTTTTTTTCTTTCATTCATTCTTTCTTTCTCTCTCTTTTCTCTCTTTCTTTTTTTCTTTCTCTCTCTTTCTTTCTTCTTTTCTCTCTCTCTTTCTTTCTTTCTTTCTCTCTTTCTTTCTTTCTACTCTGTTTCTTTTTTTCTTTCTCTATTTCTTTCTCTCTTTCTCTCTCTCTTTCTTTCTTCTCTTCTCTCTCTCTTTCTTTCTTTCTCTCTTTTTCTCTCTCTTTCTTTCTTTCATTCATTCTTTTTCTCTCTCTCTTTCTTTATTTCTCTCTCTTTTTCTCTCTCTTTCTTTCTTTCATTCATTCTTTTTCTCTCTTTTCCATTCTTTCTTTCTTTCTCTCATTCTCTATTTCTCTCTTTTTTTTTCTCTCCCTCTTTCTTTATCTTTATCTCTTTCTTTCCTTCTCTCTTTTTTTCATTCTTTCAATTTTTCTTTATTTCTTTATCTCCCTCTTTCTTTCTCTTTGTCTCTTTCTTTCCTTCTCTCTTTTTTTCATTCTTTCAATTTTTCTTTATTTCTTTCTCTCTCTCTCTTTCTTTCTTTCCTTCTCTCTTTCTTTTTTTGTCTCTCTCATTCTCTCATTCTTTCTTTTTTTTTCCCTCTCCTTCTTTCTTTCTCTTTTCATTTCTTCAATTCTTTCTTTCTCTCTTTCTCTCTTTCTCTCTTTCTTTATTTTTCTCTTTCTTTCTTTCTCTCTCTTTCATTCTTTTTCTTTGTTTTTCTTTCTCTCTTTCTTTCATTCTTTCCCTCTTTCTTTCTTTCTTTCTTTCTTTCATTCATTCTTATTCTTTTTCTTTCTTACTCTCTTTTTTTCTTTCTCTTACTTTCATTTTTTCTCTCTTTCGGTCTTTATTTCTTTTTCTCATTCTCTCTTTTTCTTTTTCTCTCTTTTTCTTTCTTTCTTCCATTCTTTTTTTTCTTTCTCTTTTTCTTTCTTTCTTTCTTTTTTTTTCTTTCTTTTTTTTTCTTTCTTTTCTTCTCTCTTTCTTTTTCTCTCTCTCTCTCATTCTTTCTTTTTTTCTTTTTTCTTTTTCTCTCTCTATCTTTTGTTCTTTCTATCTTTCTTTTTCTCTTTTTATTTTTTTCTCTCTCTTTCTATCTTTCTGTTTCTTTCTCTCTTTCTCTATTTCTTTTTTTTCTCTTTTTCTTTATTTCTCTTTCTCCCTCTTTCTTTTTTTCTCTATTTATTTCTTTCTCTCTCTCTTTATTTCTTTCCTTCTCTCTTTCTTTTTTTTCATTATTTCTCTTTTTCTTTTTTTTTCTTTCTCTATTTCTTTCATCCTTTCTTGGTCTTTTTTTTATCTTTCTCTATTTCTTTAGCTTTCTCTTTCTCTTTCTTTATTTTTCTCTCTCTCATTCTTTTTTTTTTCTCTTTTTCTTTCATTTTTCCTTTCTTTCATTCTTTCTTTTTCTCTTTCTTTCATTCTCTCTCTCTTTCTTTCTATTTTTCTTTTTCTCTCTCTATTTCTTTCTTTTTCTCTTTCTATCTTTCTTTTTTTTTCTCTTTCTGTCTTTCTTTTTTTCTCTCTTTCTTTTTCTCATTTTTTCTTTCTTTCTCTCTCTCCCTCTTTCTTTTTTTTTCTATTTATTTCTTTATCTCTCTCTTTCTTTCTTTCTCTCTCTTTTTCTTTCTTTCCTTCTCTCTTTCTTTCTTTCTTTTTCTCTCTCTTTTTTTCTTTTTTTCTTTCTTTATTTCTTTCTTTCTTTCTCTGTTTCTTTCTTTTTTTTTCTTTCTTTCTTTCATCCTCTCTTTCTATCTTTCTTTTTCTCTCTCTCTTTCTTTCTCTCTTCCTTTTTTCTCTCTCTCTCTTTCTTTCTTTCATTTTTTCTCTCTCTTTCTCTTTTTCTCTCTCTCTTTCTTTCTTTATTTCATTCTTTCTCTCTCTCTTTTTCTTTCTCTCTTTCTTTTTTCTCTCTTTCTTTACTTCTCTTTCTTTATCTTTTTTTCTCTATTTTCTTTTCATTTTATCATGATATATTTATTTTATCCATATTAAGAGTCTCATATTTGTCTTCCCACAAAATTATTTGTACAATATATATGGATTCTTTCTTCCATCTTCTATCTTCAACCTTCATATTTTCTTAACTTTATTAATTACTCTACATCATAAAATATATATATATATATATATATATATATATATATATATATAAAATATATATT